>Ga0066648_10000743_pt1 | contig 20379 bp, 20 predicted proteins | sample CryGeyCG12114_NA_FD_59537 | JGI IMG/M metagenome (GOLD analysis project Ga0066648, IMG submission 59537) | Groundwater microbial communities from aquifer - Crystal Geyser CG19_WC_8/21/14_NA | ecosystem: Environmental > Aquatic > Deep subsurface > Groundwater | place: USA: Utah: Grand County... | reverse complement strand
GGACGCCTTCGGCCAGCACCGTCGCGAAGGCGAGCCAGGCGGTGAGCGGGACACCGGCCACCGCAGCCGCCCGGTCCACCCGTGCGGCGGCAGCGACATAGGCGGCGCTCGCCCCCGTCATTCCAGCGGCCGCCGCGGTGCTCGCAGCCAAAGCGTGGCGCCGGAAGAACAGCTCGGTCCAGCCGCCTATCATCGCGCTCGTTCCGAGCCAGAGAGCGAGAGCGACATTGCGCTCCGGCGTGGACGGATGGCGGAGCAGGCGGTAGCCACCGACCGCGATCGCCGTCTCCAAAGTTGGCCAAATTGCGCCGAACACCGGATCTGGCGGTGTGAAGGCGGGCTTGCGGAGGCGGTGATACCAGCGCTCCACGGACGGGTTGCCCGGTTCGGGCGCGTTGCGGTGGCCGAGAATGGCACTGGCGCCGAGCACCCCCGCCACGATCACACCCGCCACGAGGCGGCTCGCGCCTGGTTTGGCTGAAGAGAGAACCTGCATGGAGCCCTAATCCTTGAGAGGGGAGGAAGGTCCAATCAGTTTGACGGAAGAAGCGCAGAATGGCCCTGCGCTTAGCAAATCTGGCCGAGTGCCGAGCTGCCGCTCTTCGCCACAAAGCGGAGGAAGCGGCCAGCGAAGTAGCTCATCTCGGAAAGTGCGTCAGATAGGATCGCGTCGGAGATCCGCGGTCAGTACCGCGAAAGAAAGGCTTTTTGGGCACTGCTGCTGGATCTCGCTAACAACCGCTTTCGAAGCGTCTGCGTTCGAACACGGCCGGGCGGTAAGCCATGCAATGACAGGATAGGTGCATCGCGGCGAACTCAGGAACCGGTTCGTCCGCTAACGGGAGAGATGAGGTCGCTGCCCCAGCGGTTCAGATCCAGTCCTGCTCGAGCACTCGTCAGATGCTCAGGCTTCCGCATGTGTCATTCGAACCTTGGAGGATGTGAGACGTTGCTTGATTGACCCCGCTTCGCCGCCGGCTCGAATCGAGACCATCATGAATGGCATCGAGAGGAATACGAGGCGCAGGTATACGAGCGCGAGATCAAGTCGTTGCGCGAGACGAGGCCTGATCGGATGGATCCACGAAACGGGGAGTGCGGGCGAAGTCGGCTTTGCCAAACGGACGGTCGCGAAAGAGATAGCCATAGTAAAACTCGCGTAACTCTTGGTGATAGGCACGTATACGGTCCTGGTAGGCCATCTGCGCCCGCAAGTCGGTCTCTGCCAGTCGGGTCAGTAGTGCCTGCACCCCAACTGAGGGCAGCACCCAACCAAGCGCGCGGCCAAGCCTATCACGCTGTTCAAGGCCCACCCGGTAGCCGCACACCTGGTCCGCTACGCTTTGGTCACCATTCTGATGGAAAGCGAAATACCATTTATAATGAAACTCGGGGCCCAGCGGGGCCGAGTCCGCCCATTCGGGATAGTTGGCATAAAAGCGTTGCATCGTGTCTTCACGCGGAATGTCCCACGCGCGGTTGACCGCCTCGCGCTGGGCGAGCGTGATCTCGGCGCCTTGGTCGACCGGTACCACGCTATTTATCGCGACGTTGGCAAGCGTCGGCAGCACCAACACCAGCACCAGCCAAGCTGCCGCTAGCGTCGCGGCGTTGGCGACCGACGACCAGCGCAACAGGGCCACCAGCGCAGCAAGGCCCGTCCAGAAAAGCAGATAGGCGACGGTTAGAACGAGTGTGATCAGAATGGTCGCGAGGCCGACCCCTTCGACGATCGCGGCCACCGTGAACGGCACCGCAAGTATGGCCCAGAGGAGCGCGAGCCGCAGCCCGGTGCGTCGTCGCCACAGCGCCTTGCCGCCGCATGGCAGCGCTTCCAGCATTCGCTGTCGCCCGGCCTCTCGCTCCCCTGAAACAAGATCGTGGAACAGCGCGATAACGAACAGCGGTGCCAGGAAGACAAGCACGAATGCAAAGTCGAACCGCCCCGGAAGGGCGAGTTCGGGGTTATAGGTGTCGCCGTCATAGATCTGCGCCTCGAGCCCCAGCGCGCGCACTCGCAGAATATAGGGCGAGACGTCACGCATGCCGATCGCGGCAAAGGCGAGGGTGGAGGGCCCGTTCCAGGTAGGGTGGAAGCTGTAATAGGCTGCGCTGCCCGGGTCCTTCGCAATGTCGATCCAAGCTGCGATCGCGCCGATATCTTCGGCCTGTGCGGCTGGTATGGCCGAGATCGCGGCACGCTGGCGCGCTATTTCGGCCATGCCCGATGTCAGCGCAGCTATCGTAAGCAGGCCAAGCAGAGACAGTGCAGCGACGGTCAGGCGCTGGCGTAGCAACAGCCGCATCTCGTGCGCCCACAAGGTCATCGACGCGCTCCAAGCCGGCGGGTGGCATAGGCCAGCAGCAACGTAGCGCCCGCCAGCCATGCCAGAATGACAAACAGCCCAGGCAGCGCGCTTGCGGCAAGAGTTGTACCTGTCGGGGCCACGAAGGCGAAGTCAGGCATCGCCTGCCAATTGCTGGTCGCAATGCGCTTACGGCGGTCGGCGCCGGGATCGACGGCGGTATCGTCGGCATAGCTGACGGTTTCAGCTTGCAGCCGGTTCAGCCTCTGAACGAGTGCGTAGCGATAGGCTTCCGCCTGTTCGAGGAAGCGACGGTGACCGGCGAAATCCGTACCCGCCGCCGCCATCGACATCGACCGCAACGCGATGGCTGGGCTGAGGATACCGGCGCTGTCGACCAGCGCGTTCTGCCGTTCCTGCGCGGCGTAGCTGATGTCGGCGTAACGATCGAACAGTTGCGTGGTCATCCGCTCCCCTTCGATCCCGACCAGCCCCTTGTAGTTGACCGGCAGGTCTTCGATCCGCGTAGCGCCGTAGCGATCGAGCACCGATTGTTTGAACGCGGCGAAATGCGGGTCATCGGGATTATGGCTGTCGCCCATCGCGCGAAGGTCGCGTGCGATCGACACGTCGGTTTGAAACCGATTGGTAAGCGGCACGGCGGCATTCGCCAGATCGGGCGCGGCGCGAGGCAGCAGCACGACAGTCACCGCCCAGAGCGCAACCAGCGCCAGCAACGCTTCGCGGCTGCGCCCGACGCGTGCGGAAACCAACAGGATCAGTACGATCCACAATATCAGATACGCGGCGTACCCTGCCACGATGACCAGCATCGGCAACGCAAGCGCACCGGGCTGCCCCGCAATCAGGACAAAGCCGATCATTGCCGGCAATCCGGCAAACCCCGCGACAATGCCCAGCGCCGCCAGCTTGCCGCGCACCAACTGGCCCTGTGACACGCCTTGCAGCATCAGCAGTCGAAGCGTGCCGTGTTCGGTCTCACGGGCAAGCGCGCCATAGCCGAGGAAGATCAGCAGCAGCGGCACGACCACCTGCAGCACGAAGGCGGGGGTCAACTGGCCGAAGCGGACGAGTAGCGAGCTTTGCTGGACGTCGCCGAAATTGGCGGTGTTCTGCCGATGCCCTTCCAGAAACATGCTGTTGCCGGTGAAGGCGTCGACACCGGGATCGAAGGCGGCGAGCGGCCCCAGCGGGCGGAAGATGAAGTGGCCGTAATGGACGACGCGGTGTGGGTGCCGGTCGGGCTGGGCATCGAACGCCATATCCGCGGCACGACCATGCCGTGCACGCAGATCCGCGATCCCTTGTTGATGCGCGCGGCTGCTCAGCACGGCGACCATCGTCAGCAGCAGCAGCAGCACAAAGGCGATGACCGCCACCCGGTTGCGGGTCATCAAGCGCAGTTCGTCGCGAGCGATGAGGCGGGTGGCGCTCATGCCGCGATCTGCTCGCCGCCGGTCTGGAACCGGGCGTGCAACGCGCGTACGTCGAACCGGTCGGGACCGGTCGCTGTGACTTCATGCGCCACCCGGCCAGCCTCCAGGAAGGCGATGCGGTCAGCGACGTCAGCGGCGGACAGCAGGTCGTGCGTTACCATCAGCACGGCCGTTCCGCGGTCACGCACTGCGGCGACCAGGCCGTTGAAGTCGGCGGTCGCGCGCGGATCGAGGCCCGAGGTCGGCTCGTCCAGCAGCAGCACCGGGACTTGCCGGATCAGCGCGACGGCGATTGCCACCTTCTGACGCATGCCTTTGGAAAAGCCGCCCAGCCGCTCGCTCCACGCCCGTTCCTGAAGCCCGGCAGCGGAAAATGCCTGCGTGATTGCGCCGCGCCCATGGTGCTCGCCCGACAGGGCGAGCAGGTAATCGGCATTTTCAATTGCGGTCAGGTGTTCATACAGCGCGACGTTTTCGGGAAGGTACGCTATTTTGCGGCGCGCGCGGTCCGGATCGGCGGCGGGATCAATCCCGCATACCGCGATCCGGCCCGACTCGGCTCGGACGAAGCCGAGCAGCGCCGACAGTGTCGTCGACTTGCCCGCCCCGTTGCCGCCCAGCAACGCGGTGATGCTGCCGGCCGGTACGTGAAGCGATAGGCTATCCAGCACGCGGTGCTCGCCATAGGCAAAGGTCAGCGCATCGATGGCGATCGGATCGGTCTGCATGGTAGTTCCTTCGGGCATCAGGCGAACAGCGCCGTGTTTTCAGGCACCGACTTCGGTCCGCTCGACATGAGCAGAGGCGCGGGCAGCGCTGGCGACCGCATCATCAGAGTTCCCGTCCGATCGGATAGAGCAAGCGTCTCTCGTCTCGATAGGGCGATCGGTCGACAAACCAGGCCAGGCGGGCGGGCGAGTCAGCCGCGAAAGCGGGATCAGCGGCAAGCTTCTTGTCAAACTCTTGCCGTAGTTCGGGATCGCCGGCCAACATGGCGTCGGCCATTGCCGCAGCGATGTAGCGGTCCATGCCACTCGTCGTTTTCTCCAGCATTTCGGGAAAAAAGCCCCATGCAAGCAGAGAGTCAGGGGCTTCCGCTTCCAGCAGCGCGGCCGCGAGCAGGCCACGCGGCTGATCGTAAGGCACGCGGAGCGAACCGGTGGGCATGGTTTCGGTTCGCATCTCGTGGTGCATGTCACCTGACATCAACACCCGCGTGTCATAGACCGGGCCAAGTTCGGCCTCGAACAGACGCACCATGTCCAATTGAAGAGTGCGTGGCGCATCGGTCCGCTCATATCCGACGCCGTGAAGGTCAAGCAGATCGATCACGTCAGTTGCGGCCGCGGGCACCCACCACGCTTTAGGCAAGCTGACGCTCTGAACCGGGCGCTGCCCGACAACAGGCAAGCGCCAGGGCTCGATTCGCCCGAGATAGCGGATTTCCTCGGCCCCCGATGCCGGAGAAAGATAGCGTTCGAAGGCAATGCCGGTGAACGCAATGGTTTCGACCGGCGTCTCGTCGCGCTCCCAGCGAACCGTCAGCGTCTCCGGCCGCGCGGCGCGGTCGGCGGCGATGGCCTGCTGCAGCCCATCGAGATCGGCTGCTGCCATGCGCAGCGCGCCTTCCATCATCGCATAAGCGCCCAGCACGCGCTGGCGGTACGGTTTGAGGTTATGCATCTCGACCAGCACGGTCGGGATGTGCGTGTAATCACCATAACCGGTGGAATAGCGCGGCCCCTCGGCGGACACCCGGAGACCCTTGCTGAGATCCTGGTCATCTATGGCACTCGGGTAGAAGTGCGGATTGTGCCCCATCGCGCGGATGAAGGCATTTACGCCGCCTTCGAACGCGCCATTGAGCCAACGAGTGATCGCCTCCGACTGAACGTAGCGGCCCCAGCCGGCATAGGTATAGGTCACGTCATAGCCGTGGTCGAACCCGTCAGAGACGTGCATGTCGAGATACAGCACCGGGTCCAGCCGACGGATGAGGTGCAGCATCGCGCGCGTTTCGGGGGCATCGGCCTTCGCGTAGTCGCGGTTCAGGTTGATCCCTTGCGCGGTGGTGCCGATACCCGGATTGGCGGGTCCGCGCAGGTTGGGGCGGTTGAAGGCGCTTGTCCGCTCGTGTCCGTCCGGATTGTAGATCGGCACGAAAGCCAGATCGATCCGGTCGAGCAGATCCGCCTTTCCGCGCAGACCGATGTCACGCAGCAGCATCAGCCCTGCATCCTTGCCGTCGATCTCGCCCGGATGGATGGCAGCCTGGATCAGCACCACTGGCTTGGCGGCACCGCCGTGGCTCGCGCGGACGACGTAGAGATCGCGCCCCTCCGGCGTGGTGCCAAAGCTCTCGAGCGACAGCAGGGGTGAGGCGGCGACCAGCCGCTCCACATAGGCGCGCGTCTCCGCATAGCTCGGCGTGAGGGCGAAACCGTCGCGCTCAGCCGGAGTGATCCAGGGGTCATCGGCCTCGACGATCAGACGCTCGCTCGCGCCGGACCAGGGAAGAGCGGGCGGCAGCGGGGCGACAGAGCCTGGCGCGGTGGTTTGCGCGGAGGTCATTGGCGCGGCCAAGGCAGCGAGCAAAACGAGGAGAGGACGAGCAAGCATCTGGAATAGCTTCCTTTACGTTACCTGCACCCGGCACCGAGGCCGATCGCGGCAGCGAGCCTGCGGACGCGAATGAAAAACGCGGGGGTGAGATCGAGCATCATCCGATGGGCTCGTCAGCATTATCGCCGCCGTGAAGCCGCTCGGGTTCGCCGCACACGACAGAGCTCGCGATCAATAGCTGGCCCTGAAGCCGATTGCCGCAGTTCGCGGAGCGCCTGGCTGCACCCAGAGTGCCGAATAGCTGCTGGCATACCAGTGCTCGTCGAACAGATTGGCGACGCTCGCGAACACGTCGATACTGTCCGTAAGTTCGACCTCGGTGAAGACGCGAAAGAGGACATGGTCGGGGAGGGTGAAATCGGTGCCTGTCGCCCCCAGTCGCTCGCCCACATATTGCATTCCACCTCCCACCTCGGCCGATCGCCCGCGAAGGACGAAGCTCTTCGATAGCTGGACGTTGAAATTGTGGTCGGGAATGTTGATCAGCGGATCGCCCGGCCGGATCTCGAAGGAAAACACGGCATCGAGCACGCTCGAGCGCGCCTCGGCATCGATATAGGCATAGCTCAGCAGGAGGTCGACGTCGCCGGGAAGCCGGCCAGTGACGTCCAACTCGACCCCGCGGCTTCGGGCCTGCCCGATCGCGACGGCGTAGCCAGGATTGTTCGTGTCCGTGGCAAGGACATTGTCCTTCTCCAGCTGGAACACGGCGAGGGTGCCCGTCAGCGCACCGTTCAGCAAGGTCAGCTTAGCGCCCGCCTCTATCGATGTGCTCGTTTCAGGCTCGAAGATGGCTCCTGCAAAATCGGTGCCGATATTGGCGCGGAAGCCCTGGCCGTAGGCAGCATAGAGTGTAACGGGCGGAGCAAGTTCGTAGACGATCCCCGCCTGCGGGCTGAAGCGGCCGGCGCTGCGTTCGCTCAGCACGCCGGTGAGGTAATTGTCGGTCCGGAGCAGGAAATCGTCATAACGCCCGCCCAGCCTGATCTGCAGCCGATCGGTAAGCTCGATCTGGTCCTGAATGTACACGCCTGTCGCACGCTGTGTGTCGAGCCTGTTGAACTCCGGTCCGGGAGCCGGCAGCGGGAAGCGACCGTAAACCGGGTTCAGTATGTCCAACACATAGCCCTGCTGTTCGGTCGGTTCCGTTGCCAAAGCCGGCGGCCGGAATCGCAGGAAATTCTGCAAGGTTTCGAACTCGTCGTGATCGGCGCCGAAAAGGACGCGGTGGCGCAAAGACCCGGTCACGAATTCACCCGCAATTTCGGCGCGGATGACGAAGTGCTCGGAATCGTATTCGCGCGAGCGGCGCTGGCGCGACAGCGACCGGCCATCCCGAAAAAGCTCCTGTCGCGACGTGGCAAGTTCGGGGTCCGACGAGGATCCGGTCAGCAGTGTATCGCGCTTGCTCGCGCCCAGGAGCAGACTCCATTGGTCACTGAAATCGTGCTGCAGGCGCAATTGGTGCCCGGTTGCGGTGGCGACAGTGTCCCCATCGCCAGGTTCGCCAAGGAAGAGGCTGCGCGGAACGGTATCGAAGTCGCCGTTCAGGACGATCATGCCGCGGTCGAAGGGAACTTCAGTGCGGGTCAGCTCCATGTCATAGGTGATCCGGGTAGCATCCCCGATGGCAAGGCCGATCGACGGGAGAAACCCCATCCGCCGCTGTTCTATCGTGGTCCGAAAGCTGTCTGAATCTTCCGCATAGCCGATCAGACGCGCGGTCAGGCCGTCTGTCAGCGCAAGATTGACATCAGCCTCGGAGCGCAGCCTGTCGAAGCTGCCGTACTGGACCGAGGCTGTGCCGAAGGTTTCTCCCAGTTGCGCCTGCTTGGTGACCAGATTGATCGTACCACCGGGCTCCCCGCGGCCGAGCAGCGCTGCGGCAGGCCCTTTGAGGACCTCGACCCGCTCGATACCGGCGACATCGCGCTGCCCGCCAAAGCCGCGTCCGCCGTTGAAGCCGTTGATGAGATAGCCGCTCGGCAGGTTTTCATCCCCCGCGAAACCGCGAACGGCAAAGGCGTCCCAAAGCCCGCCCAGTGTGTTCTGCCGCGCGACCGAAGCATTGAGATCGAGCGCGTCGGTCAGCCGCAGTATATTGTTCTCCTGCAACGTCTCCGCCTCGATGACATCGATGGACTGAGGGATTTCGCGCAGCGTGAAGTTACCCCGATAGGCCTGCCGCACGCCGGAGACGACGATGCTTCGTTCGCCAGCGCCTTCGCCATCGTTGATGATTTCGCTTTCGCCCGCTGTTTGCGCCACGGCCGGAGTGCAGAAGAAAGGGAAGATGATCGGTGCCGCGCTGGCAACCAGAGACGAGCTTAACTTCTTTGAGAGCATCACAGACCTGATCGTAAGAGCCAAAGCTTTTCATGATATGATATCACGTTAAGTCCCGCATTTGTCGGGTTCGGCCTCTTGTGTCAACGAAACAGTCCATTCTCCGGCATCGCGCTATCCCGAGTGCCTGGTTAAAGCTAGCAAAGGCGGCTTACGCTCGCTCTGTCGCCTGACCCCACGGGCGTTATCGCACGCTGCCCTGGGATAATCAGGCCAGCGCCCTCGGCCCGGTCTGATCGTTCAACGCAATCGTCTAGTAATCTCATGTCGGTTCTAAGCACGGATCGCCGAGGAATTTACCCCATTATCCGTCACTTGCGCACTCGCTCCTGCCTCGCCCACGGTCGTGCCAATCCGCCTCACCGGAGCGAGCATCGCAAAGGAGATACAAAGGAGTTCTCTGTTTATTCGAGATCTTTGGCGGAATTCAGATTTGCGTCCTAACCTTCTGATTCGATTACATCGGTAAATGAACCGGATAATCTGTGCCCCCATAGGTGCCCCCCTGTTTCACTGGCTTTTTTCGATCTAAGTCGTGGGGGCTGAAGCACATCAGTGCCTGAGCGCCTGTATCCAGCCGTCCCAACGATATGCGCTTTGCGCCGGTCTCAGCCGTTCAGGCTAGCTTCTGTCATTCCCGAAAGCGGACATCTGTCATGTAGCAGGGGGGGGCAGCGGGAAGGTCCTGATCTGGTGGAAGCCGGCCTGTCCGCTTTCGAGCACCAAACCAACATGAGGAGCCCTTCGTTCAGAATCAGGTGGTTGGCAACAATGCGCCCTATTGCCAGTAATACGCGCGGCCGCAGCAGGAGCGCACCGCCATTGGACCCGATGTGATCGGAGGCGAATTCATGCCCCGCACCGCGCTTGTATCTTCGCTGTCAAAGATGGGAAACTTGGATGATCGAGAGCGAAGCTACCGCACCCCGCGGGGACTGCTCCTCGGGATTCATGGCTGGATGGCCTGAACTGTCGGGCGTGGTCGAACTGCACCGGTAGCCGTCAGCTAAATCGTACTAGCCACAGTCCGGTGCGCTGCACCGCACAATCATTGTGCGCCGGGCGCACCTCCCACATAAATGAATCCTGACCCTAACGGACATAATTTACTCTGCCCTGCGAATGTGGATGTAAAAAAGGGTGATTGCCGGAGCTTGCTCCCAAGCGGTACGATTTTTTCCTCAGACTTGCACGTGGCTGGCACTCCGCCTAGCGCGTGCGCTCGCGGTCTCTTAGTCGTTCCTTGCAGTTGTATATTGGATCCCGGATGCAGAAGGTCTCACGCTACGATGATCTAGAAATGCTTCGTGGCCTAGCGGCGCTGGCTGTCGTTGTTTACCACTTTCTTCAGGCATTTCTGCCTGCGGATTCGATCTCGCCTTTTGCCGGTGCCTTGGGGTTTGGTATCGAACGGCCTTTTGTTCTCGCGCCGATCAATGGTCCATTTATGGTGACCATCTTCTTTGTTCTATCCAGTTTTGCCTTGACGCTGAAGCTTGTGGAACAGCGCTCTCCGGCGGCTGTCCTTACGGCGATGGCGAAGCGCTTTCCGCGATTGCTTCCTCTGACGTTGATCGGCACTGTGTTCCCGGCGATGCTGTTCGTGCTTGGCTTGATGTTCAATGATGAGGTCGCCGCGCTGACCGGCTCCCGGTGGCTCAGACTGTATGGCGGCATCTTCCCGCAGGAGAGTGGCCCTGAACCCTCTCTTGCAGGGGCTGTGGTTGACAGCGTCAGGCTCTTTGGTGGCGGAAGTCCGTATAATTCGGTCCTTTGGACCATGCGTTACGAGCTGATTGGCAGCCTGTTCGCGCTCTTTACCGCGCTGCTGATTGCCGGACGACAACGCCTATTTTCCGACTTTGCGATCACTCTTGTTTTGGGCGTGTTTGCACTGCGCATTCACGGCCTTTGCGCCATTTGCGTGGGCACTGTGTTTTTGACGAAGTACCTTTGCACTTCGGATGTGACCTTTTCGCCGAAAACCGCGATAGCGCTGATTGTTGGCGGCTTGATCATTGGATGCACTTACAAACCTTTCCCGGAGTCGATGGCCACGGACCCGGGGTTTAGGCAATATGTTTTGCGCATAGATTGGCTTATCCACGGCGTCGGTGCGATCATGGTCTTCTTGGGTGTTCATCGGTGGCGTCGGTCTTCCGCGGCGGATTGGCCGTGGGCCCGCGAATTGGGCAAGTTGTCGTTTGCAGTGTACGTCTTGCATGTTCCCGTCATTGGATCGTTGGCGAGCGGCATTGTTCTGGGGTTGGGGTATGGCTGGCCGAGCATCCTTGTGGCCGGCTTGGCGACCGCGGTGGTGACTTGGGCGTTGGCCAAGGTGACGTCCAACTTCGATCTGTGGTGGGTTGGCCGGCTCAACTGGGCAGCGCGCTCAATTGTTTCAGGGCAGGTCGCTAAGCGGGGACTGCGAGCTCGTGGTACGGATGCGCCGTGATCGCGAAGGCGGTCTGCAGATCATCGTTCGCCATGACTGGCTCCTGGGAGGTTAGGCTGCAATGAGCGGTCGCAGCGTCGGGCCGATGGAGAAGCCGAGTTGCTGCGCTAGGCGAACGGCGCATCGCCTCGGCCTCCAGTCCGAAGGACTGTGCGACGGTTTCAAGGTGTCGTCGGATTTGAGCGCCGCGAGGCCGTGCGGTTCTCCGGTCGCTTCGGTGATCGCAAACGTCCAGGTCGCCGCGATGCCGGCGATGCCTTCGTCGTGGATCAGCAATAGGATGTGGTGGAAAGCGGCACGTCCGCTTTCAGGCGAAGACTCGGCGCAAGCGGACCTTCGTTCAGGTAACGGAGCAGGGAACATTAATGCCGTCAGTGGGTGGAACCGGACACTAAGACTGATAGCGCCGCAACGTGACCAGCTGTCCAGTGGAGCCGCCTAAATCGAAGCTACGGCCGGCCGCCTTGCTGCTGCTGTGCGTGATTGCTTTCGTGATCATCGGCGTCGCGCTCGAAGACGAATTCGGCCTGCCGATCGACACGACCTATCGCATTGGCTGCTCGGCAGCGTGCCTCACCTTTATTCATCAGCTGGGTCTGGAGCCTCCCGGAGAGCGGTGGCTGCGGGTTAGTTTCTGGTGTGCTCTCATCGTCAATGTAGGTCTGTTCTTCACGCCTCTTGTCGATCGACCCGCTTCTCGCGGAGAGCTTATGATGTTTGCTCTTCCAGACGCGGTGGTGCTCTTGGCAGTTGGGTTGGCTTACTACCCTGCCGACGATGTTCGCCAACGCGCCGTGCGCCAGCAGATGATCCTTGGTCTTGTTGTGGCTGTCCTGTTTTGCGCCACACTCTTTGGGTTTGCGCTTATGGAGCCGCATACCGTCAGATGATGAGAGCGTAGCTCGCTTCGCAACTCTCAGTCGGATGTCCGCAATGGGGGCGTTTAGGACTTCGCGAGCATCCTGAACGAAGGTCCGCTCTCTGCTTCGAGCCACTTGGAAGATGCCTGGCCGCAACCGGCCCAGTTCCGGTCGCAAGAGGCACATGAACCGACTCCGCAGTTGCGAAGCGGGAAGCGTGGCCCCAACAACCGCTTATGGGTCGTCATGCAGCCGCCAAGAACTCGACAATACCGGTGTTGATCCTATCGGGCTGCTCGATGTGCAGCCAGTTACTTACACCCTCAACAAAGCGAACCTCGAAAAAAGGCTCGGAGTGCCATTTAGGCACTTGCAACTCTGGTGAGAAAAGAAGACTTCTCGCAGAACCGGCGCGCGTTCAGGACCATATGGCCTGATTCAGATTCTTCAGCATGGAGTGGATCGATGACATCTTTCAAGATCTTGGCGTGTTGCACATCTGTTGCCCTGTCCAGCATGGCAATACCTGCCTCGGCTGCGCACGTAATCACGATCACAGGGCAATACAGCTTGTCAGAAGATTCAAATGCTCGCGAAATCAGCGTTCTCTACAGGTATATCTATGATCCGAGGATGGTGGTGACGACGGGCAGTCAGTTCCCGGGTCCAGACTGGAGCCCCGATTGCGTGTATGATTGTCGAGCGCAAAGTGTGCCTATTAGGGCCGTTTCCGGCAAGATCGGCAACACAGCGATCCCGTATCATTTCGTAGAAGGGAGCATTGGATCGCTTTTCGATGATGCTCCTTTCATATCTGCATTTCTGATCAAAGATAACTTCCCGTTTATCCAAGCATCATTTCAAACAAGTAGTTCGCCTCTCGACACTATAGAAAACTCCGTGTTGTATGACGGCTACGGCGACTTTGATATTGTCTTCCCGAGCGGGTCGTCACAGCGACTTGAGAGCGCACTGGTTACGATCGAGGCCGTCCCTGAACCCCAGACGTGGCTGATGCTTTTGATCGGATTTGGAGCCATCGGTGCGGTTGTTCGCCGCGAGAGGGGCTCCCTGCGGCATGCCAGCAGCTATTACGATAAACTCGGGAGATTTCGACACCCGCTGACGGGCGAGATGTTCCAGGCCATGATCCGGCCGATGCTGAAATAGAGTGGGTGGAATATGCCATGTCGAACATCTCCCTGTTCGCGAGATAGCCGGACGGGGAGATCGCCGTTGAGCTTCGAGCGACGGCCTTGCCTCAAGCCGACTTACTAGGTCGAGCTAAGGCAATTGGTAAGCTACTCCCGGGCGATTTATCCGTGCTCTCGTTGATCACCCCGACGCTTGTAGGACCGAATGTAAGCGAGCTGCGGAGTCTCCCTGCCTCGACCGCACTTAACCAATCAACCATCACCGGGTGATTGTCGCCTTCTGCCTGCCGCATGTTGAGCACTTTAGCGCTCGCTCTGCCTTTTCGATCAGCAGCGAACGCCGTCGCCGGATTGCATCGCGCGGAGAAAACTTCATCATTAACGTGGGCTTCGGATTTCGCCTCGGAGCAGGCTTCTCCTTTCGAGGGTAAATCATCCATGAGCCAACCAACAGCACCATACCGGCTAAAAATTGACCGGGCCAAACGCCACATTGGCGAACTGTCCCAAAAAGCCGCAGCCTTTCTCTCCACTAATCCTTACGAAATTTTCATCGAGGACGATCACGCGGCGGGAAAACGCTTTTGGAAGGTGCGTGTAAAGGAATGCGTCCCTGCTGAGTTCAGCACCATCATTGGCGACGTCATCCACAACGCACGCGCCGCTCTCGATCTGCTTGCAGTCGCCGTGGTTCGCCATTGTGACCCCGCCAGGGCAAGCTACAATTGTGCGAGAAACAAAAGAGAAGTTTGAAGCCGATCTTGATAAAAACATAAAAGGTGCCAGCACCGGGGTTCGGACTATCTTTGAGAATTTAAGACCATACAGAGGTGGAGATGAAGCATTCTGGCGTCTCCACCAGCTCGATATTCTCGATAAGCACAAGGCGATCATACCTGTAGGATCTGCTCATCAATCCGTTGGTATTACCCACTTAATACCTCGGCCTAACAACGGAGATGGGACGTTCGAATCGTCAGGTCTCCTACTATTTTCCTGCGACCAATGAACCGTCAGTTCCCGCTACGAGATGGCGCGACAGTATTTGCGGCGCCCCTAGTCCAAGACTCGCCATTTGACAATGATATTGAGATTGTTATCGAATTAGCGTTCGGGGAGGGCCAAATATTCGATGGTGAACCGCTCGAACCAGAGCTGAACAAGATTTGCGATTTTGTTCAAGGTGTCGTCAATATATTCGAATCCGCCTTGCCTGGACTGGGTAAATGAAATTTCCACCAGCACGGTGCGACGGGCAAAAATGGGGCTCTGGAGATAGCAGCATGGGACGTTCCCCAGGAGGCCTCACGAGCAAGACCCATTGCCCTCGTTGATGCTGATGGTCATCCCGTCGCCGTGTGGCTGTCAGGCCGGCAGGTTTCACGACAGCCAAGAAGCTGAAGCACTGTTGGAGGCCATGCCGGTAGGCGCGACGTTGCTGGCTGACAAGGGATACGACAGCAATGCCGTCCGTGAAGTTGCTGCTCGCAAGAACGCTTGGGCCAATATCCCCTCGCCCTCTAACGCAAACAGCGCTTAGCCTTCTGGGGTGGGCCTATCGTCAGCGCATCTTCCCGAAAGCCGCCCGCCAGGCAGCATGCCACCCACGCTTGTCGTTCAGGCGCGACGACCCGACGCTTAAAACCGGTCGTAAGACCGCGATGAACGAACCGCCGGTTCTGGGGAGCGCTCAGGCCGCGGTGGACGTCCGGAATTGGGTCTTGCTGCCGCAAAGCTGCCTGTTGGCAGGCGCCCCATTGCAGTCGTTGCAAACCGATTTGCCAGTTTCTAAATCCGGTCATCGGACACGGCAGCCGCAGGCGAGCGCCATTCGTTTACGATTAAGGCCGCTCCCAATGACCAAGCAAACGTGCTCAGGCTTGGACGAGGTTAACCTTACCCGGTTTGCGGCTGCGCAGCACGGAACCGACGGCCCCGAAGCCTAAGAGCATCATGATCCACGATGCTGGTTCGGGCACGGCCGTTGCCACTTCGCTGACCGTCAACTGCGCATTTGAACCAATTAGTTGGCTATATGTGCCGGAGTTTACCAAGGCTCCATCCTGGAAATATCTAACAACGTGTGTGCTGCCGAACGAGGTATTTACGATCACCTCGACTCGATCGCACGCAACAGGGGCGCTCGGGCCAAATACGACGCAGGTGTCACCAAAGCGGACGCGTGCCAGCCGCGGCGAAAAACTCGAAAGCGAACTGGACTCGATGAATGTTTCGAAGGGCGGCGGGCTGTCCACGGCATAAGTGAAGCTAACATTGCCGCCCACAAACGGCTCGAAGGTGGAGAAATCGAAAGTAAGGGGCGCCGCTGCCGCCGCCTCAGCAAAAAGCATTGGCGCGATTACCGCAACCGCCTTTAACCCCAAGTTCATGTCAGATCTCCCTTCAAGCCGCTCGGCTGTCTTAAGCGCGGTTAACGCGGCTAGAACTGACCGTCTTTATGTCAATGACGTTCAACGCTTGGTCCGATTATGAACCGGTTTCCCGTACTTCAATGGTCTTCCAAGGCCCACATTCGGGACGACATGGTTCACGGCCACCATGAAAGCTCCTCTTTGGAAGAGCGTCAGCTTAGCGCCCTTGGCTGACAAAAGCAGCCTGACCGTTCACCACCAAGCCGTGCCGTTCAGCCGACGCAACGGCGTGCCTGGAACCTGCCGTTCAATCGACATGAACAACCGTCTGCTTATGGGAAGCGTTTCAGCGACGTTGAACGACCGGAATTGGGTCTTACTCTTACTGCCGCGAAGCAGCCGCACGGCAAGCGATCCCCGCGCAGCCAGCCCGCCCAGATTCCGTTGAATTTGTTCGACGCGGAGCAATCCAGTTGCCTTGTTGATCGGAACCGTAAACAGTTCAGGCCACCCGTAAGCAACCATGTCAACTTGCAGCCTGCCGGCCCGGCGGTATGGACGGGAAGAGCCAGCATCGTCTCGATGCAAAAGCCACTCGCCATGAAGCTGAGCACTTTGCTGCTGCCGCCGAGGCGGGACGGCTGCGCGACACGCTCCCCTTCCTTGTTGAGCGGGTGGAAAAGCGCCGCGAGTTAACTAACCGCGGCTTTGCATCCAAGATGGGTCAGCTGGAGATCGATCAACAGCGTGTCGATCACGAGCGACAGATCGCGGTCCAAAGCGCCAATGCTGGGCGAGCAGATGCAACGATCGTCGGCGTAGATGCACAGATTGCACAGTCAAGGTCAGAGGCACAACGCGAGATCCTGGCTGATCTTACCAAGGCAGAAGCAAACATTCGGCTTGCTACCGAGGAGCTCACCAAGGCGGATCAGCGCGCTGGCCTTCAGGTGATCCGGGCGCCGGCTAGCGGCACCGTGCAGCAGTTGGCTGTGTACACGGAGGGCGCGGTGCTGCAGCCGGCGGACCCGATCCTGGTGGTTGTACCCGATGGCGGTCAGCTTGAGGTGGAAGCGCAGGTTCTCAATAGAGACATCGGCTTCGTTCGTGCAGGGCAGTTGGTAACGGTGAAGCTCGAGGCCTTTCCTTTTACCCGGCATGGGACAATTCAAGGTAAGCTGGTTTCCGTCAGCCGCGATGCAGTCCAGGATGAAAAGCTTGGGCCGGTCTACGTGGCTCGCGTAGCTGTAGAGACGCCGGCTGTTGAACTGCGGGAGGCTGGTATGCGGGTTGGCGCCGGAATGGCAGTTACTGCCGAGATCCGCACGGATGAGCGGCGGGTGATTGACTACCTGCTTAGTCCTATCGAGCGTCGGGTGACAGAAGCCGGAAGGGAGAGGTGATGGATTGTGGAGGGGGGAAGATGAGCTTCGTGTCCAACTTCGAGCAGAAGAGAACGTGGGATCCCGAAAGGGGGCTGGAGTACCTGCCGGACTACAATGCAACATCCGCTGGGTCTTCCGGCTACTGGGCAAAAAAGATTGTGGGAGAAAATGAAACAATTCATTTCTATGTTAGATCTAGACTCAATTTTCGATCAGACGACGCTACTCAAAATAGATTTGATAAAACGCTTACTTGGTGTGTATTATGAAGGGGTTTCAGCGCCAAACAAATCGCCATTATCGAGGAAGCTCTGCTTTCAGATAAGCATGGTTGGGGTCGAACGCCACCCGTTCCCTTCGAATACAAGGTTGAGTTCGAGGGGCGGCCATGAGTATTCGGGACCTTTCTCGCTCTGACGCGGTTGCCGAACTGAACCGTCTTATCGAGCAGCAAGGGGCAACCCTTAGTTCCCAACAACTTCTTGCCGAGCGTAGAGACATGACACCAACGCTGTGTTTTCGGCTGAAAGTTGTAGCGTGGTGGAACGACAATTTGCTGCGGACATGCCTGATTCATTAATTGCCAACTGAGCGCTGCCCATCATCGTGCTGTTCCGGCCGGGTGTTCTCGCGAGCTTAACAAGCGGAGGGTCTTAGAGCCCGACCGAAAAATGACTTGAGCGATTCCAGTAGCTTGTGATTCACCGGGGGTTGCGAAGACCACGAGGATCACATGGGCTGGACTGAAACCGCTCGGCGCGAGCATGACAGAAGGGGGCTGCGCTATGCAAGCGACTGCACCGATGAGGAATGGGCTGTTGTCCGGCCATTATTGAGGCGAACCTCCAAGGTGGGACGCCCGCGCAAGCACAAGGCGCGGACCTTGTGGGATGCGATCCAGTATATCGCATCGGCAGGGTGCCAATGGGCGCAACTACCCAAGGACTTCCCGCCCCTCACGACGGTGCAGTATCATTTCTACCGGATGCGCGACAACGGCCTGCTCGATGTCATCAACGCGATGCTCGTGGCATGGGTGCGGGTATCGGAAGGTCGCGAGCCGGCACCGACGGCAGGCATCATTGATAGCCAGTCGGTGAAAACAACCGAAGCGGGTGGACCGCGGGGATACGACGCCGGCAAGAAGATTAAAGGGCGCAAGCGGCATGTCGTGACCGACACACTCGGCAACATGCTGGAAGGCGTGGTACACGCCGCCGATGTTCAGGACCGCGACGGGGCGTCCGGCCTGATCGAGCGATCCTGCGACGTGTTTCCCAGCCTCACCAGGCTGTTCGCTGATGGCGGCAATGCCGGCCAGAAGCTTGAAACAGCGGTCGCGCACATTGATCGGCTGACGATTGAAATCATCAGACGTTCCGACCTGACGGGCTTTGTCGTTCTGCCCCGGCGCTGGGTCGTCGAACGCACCCTGGCGTGGCTCAGCCGGTGTCGTCGCTTAGCCAGGGACTGGGAAGTCTCAATTGCATCGTCCGAAGCCTGGATGGTCGTCTCATCCATCAGGCGAATGATGCGCCGTATCGCTAAACTCGAATTATGAGTCGGGCTCTTAGAAAGCGCGCAAGCAGCCCTGAATGGCTGCAAATGGATCCTCGCCGCGGCGAGGCCGCCGAACAGGGCTCGACCCGGTCTCGGCCATCGCGGCAGCTTTGGGCAGCGCCCCGAGCCAGGTATTTATCGTTCATTCGATCGTCGGCTCGGCGTGGCAGTTCAAAGAGCGACCGCTCTCGGGCTCCGTCATGCCGAGGGGGCATCGATGGAACGTAGCAGGTGCTCAGATTTCCAGATCTGCTTCCCTTTCTCCACCCGCCGCGCTACGCGCGCCACTATCAGGCTCACGCACATTTGGATTTCCGATGGTGGCATTGAACGCCCCACCTCGCGAGATCGCGATCTCAAGAGGTCTGAGCAGCAACCGATCTAGTCCGGGTTACCTTGCACGGCTGCCAGCTATCCTCGAGCAACGTGGCTTTCGCGGCAGCGCCAGGCGTCAAGCCTGCTCGAAGTCCATGGTGAGCGTGATTTCGCAACCGAGCAGCTTGGAAATCGGGCAACCTTCCTTTGCTGTGTGAGCCAATTTCTCAAACTCGGCCCGCTCAATGCCAGCTACTCTGGCGTGCAGTGAAAGATCTGAGCGGGTAGCGGCGAAACCATCACCATCCTTCTCCAATGTGACCTTGCAGGTCGTCTCTAGCTTTCCGTCCTCGTGACCAGCGCCGGCCAGCTGGAGGCTCGTCGCCATCGTAAAACAGGCAGCATGGGCGGCGGCGATCATCTCTTCGGGGTTGGTTCCCGGCTTGCCTTCGAAGCGGGTGCCGAAGCGATAGGAAGCATCGAGTGCGCCAGACTTGGTGGAAACGTGTCCCTTACCCGATTTGCCAAGCCCTTCGTACCGCGGTGGCGCCGTTGACTGTCATTGCGTGCCATTTCCGTAGCCGTGAGTGCAGCGCGCCGCGAGGTCAGGTGTTCCCGCGTCTACGCAGCGTTGGGACTGAAGTGGGTTACGTGCGGCTCGGGCAGCGACGGCTCACGGCCGCGAGATACGCTCGTCCTCGGAGAACGCAGCCGTACTCACGCGACGAAGCTGCTCTCCTCTGCAAGCCCTAGCTCAATGTTTAACCGACCATCATGCCGGCTACCGACGTGTCGGAGGACCTGAAATCGCCCATGGAACGAGATGAACAAGCGTCCGGTCTTGGGGAGCGTCGGATGGCCGCTGAATGACCGCATCTGGGTCCTCGCGGCCGCGTGGCGCTCTGACGGGAACGCGCCGATTTCTTCGTCCAGAGGCTACTGCACTCATCCGGAGATCAGACGTTCGTTCGACTTGCAGGAGGGGGCCCCAAGGAGTGACCGCGGGAACCGCCGCCGCCGTTCCCTGCCATCAGGGGAAAGATGCCTGACGGCGGGAGCGGAAAGAGGCCATCGGTCGTTCGGACCGCCGCAATGCGAGAGGGGCGGCCACTTGCGGACGGGCCAAACTCCGCTTCAAGCGGATAGCTGCCGTTTCTGCTTGGCCATACCGCCCCTCGCGACTTCAGAAGGGAAGTGTTCTGGGATCACCAAGGCGCCGCGGCTTCGGCGTCTTGGCGCCCTCCTTACGCTGGGAGCTCCATCCCGAGGGCCTCGATCAGTCGCGAGACGGCCGTGGCGTCCGCCACAGCCAGGCGCAGGTAGCGGCTGGAGGAGCCGATCTTGTTGCCGCATTCGCGGATGAAGATGCCGTGGCGGGTCAGCAGCCGCTCGCGAAGCGCGGTGCCCGACACGCCCTCCTCCAGCTCCACCATCAGGAAATTGGCCGCCGAGGGAAAGACGGTCAGCCCAGGCACTCTAGCCAGCGCCGCCGCCATGGCGTCGCGATCGGCAGCGGTCGCGGCGAGGCTGGCTCGCAGCGCCTCCGG
>Ga0066648_10000741_pt1 | contig 20381 bp, 16 predicted proteins | sample CryGeyCG12114_NA_FD_59537 | JGI IMG/M metagenome (GOLD analysis project Ga0066648, IMG submission 59537) | Groundwater microbial communities from aquifer - Crystal Geyser CG19_WC_8/21/14_NA | ecosystem: Environmental > Aquatic > Deep subsurface > Groundwater | place: USA: Utah: Grand County... | reverse complement strand
AACCCTAACCCTAACCCTAACCCTAACCCTAACCCTAACCCTAACCCTAACCCTAACCCTGGGAGATCTGACCTGCGTCAATAGCACGGAGATTGTCTACTCAACGTGTGTTTCTCACTGGCGCTGGCGCCACTGGTTGAGCGTTGGCGTTGTAGCGGGATGGGTAGAAGTCATCGTCGAAATGTTAAGCGTAAGTGACATGCGCCGGTTTCGGAGACGGCAAAGTCAATCAGGCTGGAGACACGGCACGTGATCTGCTGTTCGGTTCTCCGTCGACGAGCTGCTGGAGCACTGACTCGCGCAAGCATAGACGTTCGCATCTCGAAGAGCGTGGCAAGTCGCCTTACAATTCTAGATCCTGCCTGGCTATCCTCAAATTGAGTCATTCGTGTATCTTGCCAATTCGAAGTCCTACCTGACCTTCGCATTCTGCTCAGCCAGGACCTACCATCCTGAAATTCATTCCGGCACCATCACAGATTGTTCCCCTAACTATTGCCAGCACATAGTATAGCCACTTGGCAGCATTCTGACGGTTTTTCCAAAGCAGTGGGAACAAGCATTGATGAAGTAGGTATGCATCTCTCATCCGCGAAGACCTATACAAACAGGACTAAAGTTGGAAGAATGGCCGATTAAGAGAAAGAACATCCGAAGTACGTAAGGTTTTGGTCGTGAAAGACACCTTGTTAGACTAGCATTATAAAGTTTGCACAATAACCAGGACAACTTCTCCCAGCTTATTCATCGGGTTGTGGGGCATACGGTCCCGTGGTGGGAGACTCGATAGTGAAACCAGTGTTGTTTGCCCATTGCATGCTGTTGAACTCAACCTGTCTCCATACCACTGGCTGCGACTCACGAGAGAGGTCAACCTTGGTCAACGAGAAGCCTCTGACAGGGATGTCGGCGTTCTGTGGTCCACCGACGCCATAAAAGTCCCAGTGTTCCATGATGTGTGTGCAGTTGTGGAGGGTCGCAAGGCTGTCGATTCTGGCGAGCGGTGCCGCAGAAAGAACATTCTCGACATATGTTCGTCCATCAGGCTCGACGAGGGTGCCAAGCTGATGAAGTTAGCCTGTGAAGTGAAATCTTTCGAATAACTTACTGCGTCTCCCCTCAAAGAATTGATAGAGTGACCATACTGCTTGTATTCATCTGCCGCAAAGAGCTCCTCTCCAGCTGCTCGTGCTTCGGTCAAGTTTGCCTTGAGTTGGAAAATGCGCGACCGCTCTTGAATGTACGCAGCCTGCTCGTCTGTCAAGCAGTTGGTACTTGGCTTCTTCCATTGCTTCCAGTCGCCCCAAGGGACAGCAGCAGCTGTGGCAGCGAAGACAAAAACGGTTGAGAACTTCATGTTTGTGGAGTGTTTGTTTGGATGTTGTTGATCGTGAAGCAAAATGTAAGGATATGAGCAGCGAAAGCGCGTTCTTTATGCATTTCAAAAAGCCAGCCTACCTAAGATTGGGCCCAATTCAGTCTGTACCTTGCATGGCCCGATGCCCTGCCACCTGCTGGGCGACAGTCGACCAGGCTTCATGCATGTATATCTTGATTCGATGCCGTCATCTAGGATATTCCGAAACTCATAGGGCCAATGGCGAGGCTCTAAAGCAGCCTCCGACCTGCCAGGCGGGAAAGCGATCAGCAATAAACCCATGGACATATGAGCTTGAATGCCTTGCTGACGCCCGCCAACACCTGCTTTGGTTCAGCCAATGTCCGACTTGGCCCTATTAGTCCCTTGGCTATCTTGGCTCGGGCGGAGTATCCCTTGGCACTTCTTGGTATTTTTGAAGTGCAGAGCATTCCTGGGTATCTGTTTGGAGTAGAGTTCCTTCTTACGCGAGCGCAACTAGGATGTGTGGTGGGAAGGGAAGGCTGGTTACTATGCAGGTACTCTTTTCCGTCTTTGTAAATACGCTAGTGGCTTGGTCAATCAGATGGCATCCGGTCACATTGGAAACCGAGATGTAGTAGCAAAATACGATGATTGTAGCCACTTTGAGTCCTGTCACGGAATGACGTACTTGAATGGTTACGCCGGAAAGCCAACCTGTTTTAGCGAAGTCGCAGGTAGTTCAACAGGCACCGACCGCTTACGAACCAGCCGGCGCACAGCTGCACGTCAATCACGGTGACAGTGCTGTCAGGCAAATTGTGGCTAATCTCAAGTCAACTACGTGCGCAAGGATCTTCCAAACCGCTGATCAATCACGTGTTTCATCAAAGAAGCTAATCTAGACCCCGGGACGATGCTGCGGAGTGGCGCACCTAGTTATTTCCGTCAGAGGCCGATTAGTTTTCTACGTAGCTTGTTGTCAGATATGGGCAATCATGACAAGTTCTCAACTCAATGTACACCTCCCTTAGCCCTCTTGCGCCGCCTTATCAAGACAGCTTGAATGCCGAATATCTTTTCCTCGCGCAATCCTCCAAGGTCTTGTAATATGAGGCACGCCGCCAAGGTAGATAAGTGGCTCTCTCGTTTTGCCGGGAATGTCATCTCCGATGTACCACTGCACTGACTAGCGACGCTCCATATCTTGGATTGGGCTCAGCACTTACCAATTTGGTTCCCGGCAACAAACTCATGTTGGCCAACTTCCAGATGTTGTCAGCCCAAGCCTTCTGACAAGGTAAGATCCCTGTCTATATATGGGAGTAGCGGAATTTCCTCCCCCAAGAAACAGGCTTCGACCAGCTGGGTACACGATTGGAACCCCTTCGCTTGGATGTAGCTACTCAACAAGCCTTTCACTTTCAGTATTGTAGACTATGATGATTACCTTAACGACGTTGAGAACCCATTTCACGATCGACGTGATCGGCAACGCTGGACGGAGAGGAGCATTCGATACCTCATTTGGCCGAATGCATACTTGATGTATCATAACGCAAATGCTGATATAATCTGCCGCCTCCTGAGACTGTTCTCTATGTTCGACCCCGAGTCAGTCGTAATTCGCTGAAAGTCCTCATCAGAAAAGGCATCATGTCGGAGTCGTTGCGAGATGCTTTGAGAGAACCTTAGACCCTCTACTCAGCTGGCGTCATATTCGTCGGTCTCCGGGTTTCTCTCGAACTAAGCTCGTCGGTATGCGAAGCTACAGACTTGATGATTACCTCATATGGTTATGTCTCATGAGATAGACAATCGTCGTTTTGCACCATGCCAACTCACTCGTCTCCATAGGCAGCATACACTGAAATGACAGCTGCGGCGCATATTGTGGGCGGGACAGGGGGTATTTCTCACTTGACCGTGGAGGAGAGGCTTGCTATGAGGCCTGTGGAAAGCCAAACGCGGTCTCTCGGCTCAAAATAGTTCATAGTCGGGTGGTACACATACATCACCCTCATCTGGACGCTCCAGCTCAACATGCTATGTCTGTATCGACGAGTCGTCAGCGGCATTCGGGTTGAACGGTTTATCAAGCCTACCAGGGGCTTGGTCACTGTCTTGAGGAGCGGAGTCCAGTTACCACGGGAACACTAGGATCAACGTGCAGAGGACTGTGGACGTTGAAAGCATAGCAGATGGCGAAGACGGTTCCCCGACCGATCAGAAGCCAAATTATGGGCACAACAGCTGCATACACAGCAAGTGGCATGCTTTCTGAACTATTGTTGACTGGACTAGATTAGGCACTGCGAAGTGCTCATATACAGAACTACATGTGGTCTCGAATGGATGGACCGCCTCATATCAAGCCCCTGGCAGGAGGCATTGTGGTGCACCTTTGCGATGCATTAGTGACACCTGGATCGCCCTCTGCACGACTGAAACGAGGCTCGGCAAACTCAATATCATTCACCTACAGTGCTAAACAAACGAGTACACCCTAGCACTGCAAAAACAACATGTCCTTTCATTCAACTCGCATTATCCTATGCACCAAATCTCTTGAGAACCCGGTTTAGATATCTCGCCGTTCGCTGTCAGGAATTGTTGTCCTCCTCACACATCACGGTGCTCAACTGTGAAGACGTCTTTTTCAGTGCCAGTAGTGAGCGAGTTCCCCCGTCCAGTTGGGAGACCAACCTTGACAGGATCGACATCGGCAACTTCGGCGTTGGGACCATCAAAGATCTTGGCGATCTCCTCCAGAGTCGGTCCTTTAGTCTCAACGTAGAAGAAGTAAACAAAGATGAGCTCGAAGACAATCCAGACGTTGTAGACACAGTAGAACTTGTAGGTTGGCTTTAGTCCCTCAAATCCGTAAGGGTTGATGTAGTTGCTGACGGTAAGTGCAACCTGAATGAAGAGGTTGAGAATCATAAGACCCTTGGCACGAACTTTGAATGGAAGAATTTCGACCGTATAGGCGACAAGCAATCCTGACCACGCGAATGCATATGCAACGCTGAAGAACCAGATCATCGCAACGACGGCCTTACCTGCTCCAGAAGCCCCTGTGGTCTGGTAGACTCCAGTACAGGCAGTGAGGATGGTGAAAAAGAGGAGCATTCCAGCCGTGGCAGTCAGGAAAAGTGGTCGACGTCCGAACTTGTCGCAAAGCATAGCGAAAGTGACGGAGACGATCAAGCTGAGGATCGTAAGACCGCCGTTGATACCGAGCTGAGTGTCTTCATTGGTAATACCAATTGACTTGAAGATATCGGTAAGATAGTATGAGGTGAGAGAGTTACCTGACCATTGGGAGAACAGACCAAGCGATATGATCAGCATAAGTCTGTACCGCATACCCTTGGTCTTTATGAAATCGAGGTAAGAACTAGTCTTCTTTGCCAGAAACTCGAGACGGAGTGTCTCCTTGATCTCGACATATTCGAACTGCACAGTGGGGTCTTCGAGATTACCATTTGCATGGTATTTGGCCAGTGTCTGGAGAGCTTCATCGGCTCGGTCCTTCGAAATGAGCCACCGTGGAGACTCTGGAATGAAGAAGATAAAGGCAAGCTGGATGACGGATGGAAACGCTTGGACAAGAGTAGGGACTCGCCATGACCAATTGTTTGGGATCCGCTTGGTGCCGAATGTAAGCCATGTGTTGATAATAGCTCCCAAGTTCCAAAGGCAGTTGTAGATCGCAGTGACTCTGCCCCGATGCTGCGGATGGCAGATCTCGGTGAGTAGAAGGGGTGCAGAAAGCTGTGCAAGAGTGTTGCCGAAACCCATAAGGAAACGACCACCTTCGAACATGTTGAGGTTTTGAGAAGAGCCTTGAATGGCTGCACCAATCACCATGAGAATACATCCGCTTATGATCGCCATTCGTCGTCCGAAGCGATCGGCGATAAACGGTGCAATGGGCAACGATGCGATACTGCCAATGCTGTAGAGGGCTGTGAGCAAGCCGAGCTCGCCGCCTTGAGGATCGCCGAAGTAGCCCTTCCAAGTAGCAAGAATTCGAATGTTGTTCAGCATAGAGCTGTCATAACGTCAGTGGTTGTCTCACTCGATCGCGACCAAGGCATACCCATCGTAACCTGTGGTTGCAGAAGCAACACAGATGATAGCTGCGTAGAAGTATAGTTTCCTGAGACCTCTGTCTCCAGTCCAGCTGACTCTCGCGAGCTCTGGTGCTTCGGCTCGAGCAATCTCGAGCTCCTCTTGACGAGTCGTGTTCTTCCTGATTTCGTGAATCTTGGACGCCATCCTGACTGTATTGCTGCTTTAGATGGTTATGTCGGAAGGATATTGACAAGTTATGGAGGACTGATGGGATGAGCTTCATATATGCATGATCGTCAGCACGACAGTATTCCAGTAGACCGCATGAGTTGAGGCTAATTGTTCGAGCCAAGCTCAACGCTTGTTTCCATTTCGAGCTCTGCAAATCTGGAGTCTGAACGTGATGTGAGGGAAAGCAGTAAACTCATGACCCCCTCTTCAGGGCCTAGAAGTGTACGCGAGACTACCTCAGGGCTGTGATTGCTTAGCAACAACATGGGTTGCGGAGCATCGGGATTAGACGCATCCATGTTGGCTTCCCGTCTGGGGTGCGCACGATTCTGGGGTTAGCGTCGATAGTCCAGATGTCTGATACTAGCCGTGCAGCTCCAAGCGTACCCAAAGCGCGAATCAGTCGACGTTATGGCCTTCGGTAGCTGTGGGAAAGTGTGCCCGTGAGCTAGAAGCGTGGTCCGTTACGCGAACGATATCCGAAAGACAATTCAGCCTGAATCTGAATGTAATTTGAAGGCTGGATTTGGCTTGGATGCGACACCCTTTGGCCAAGAAGTCCGGGTGTGGTTGATGTGGTGCTAATCAGAAGGCAGCATGGTGAGGAGAGAGCTGCAAGCTTTAGGTCTTTCAGGCTGAAACTGAGCACAGACCACGCGAGCGCGTTGATTCGCGACCTTCATCGCGCTAAGGGAGTCCAACCGCGGTCTTACCAAGACAGCATTGCTTCACGAAGGAACACGTATTATCGAGCGTAGGTCAGCTGGGCAATGTCGGTACAGCTGAGACAATGACCAAGATCATGTAGCTTGTCATAGAATAGACGCGCCTTCATACCAGATTATGAGCATCCGCAGTTTGACCTACTGTATGACGAACAGATGGACTGCCTGATGCCCAGCTTGGCGCGTTCAGCCCTAAGCTGAACCCTTTGCTGCCACCATTATCCCTCAAACAATACGCACGAACTTATCTCTCCTCGGTCACGACGCGGTTCTTCGGGCGACGACCTTATGGGTCTGTACACCTCGAGAAATATTTCTCGAGGAATCAGATCGGACCTATCACTGGAAAGGGGGAATACAATTCGATCTATGGGACATTCCAGACTTTGATCTCTCGCTAACAGCATGCGGAATACCGATCAATCCTTGAAGCGAAATCTGCCAGGCTGTACGCGACAAAACACCTCGCTTGGCGGTGTGGTGGACACTCGAACAGGAATAGATATGGTGTCGACGACATGTGGCCAGTAGAGACAATCCTTCCGTAGAAAAGTAGAATACGACCGACAGACCAAGCAGTGAGATGCCTTCAGCACAGGAATCTCTCGCTCCCTTCATCATCATCGTCTCAATACCGTTGCCTCAAAAGAGCAACCGATGACCTGTTCTCTTGGCACGGAACGCAACATGGTTTTAGGCTAAAAGCTCTCATCTCCTCATGGGGATAGGCAAAAGGTCTACGACTCCAACATCAGGCTGCCCAGACGCTTGTGGCTACAAAAAGCCAGCAGACAAGCTTCCACTACTTTTGGCTGGAAGTCACCAGTACTTACTCGACCCAGCCCGTGTCTCCGCGCTAGTTGATTGAACTCCAGGCAACCTCTGCGTGCATGAGCGAGCGGCGACCACCATACTTCGCTGAGTCTTGGCGTGCTCTTCCGTGCGCAGGCGTGGCATGCCATCTTCTGAGCAACTAGACTTCGCGATGGCCTCGCCATTGAGCACATCCGACATCGACCACTTTCATCAGCACGGATACGTCAAGATATCCGACTGCTTCACTCGCGACGCCAGCGACAGCATTACGTCTTCGGTCTGGGCTCGTCTTGGCGTCTCACCCTCAGACAAGTCAACATGGTCCGCCATTCCGAATCTGGTCGCTGGGCGCGTCAACATGCCCTCTCACAATACGTTCTCTGCCAAAGATTTTGCACCCAAAGCCTGGTCTGCAATCTGCAACCTGGTTGGTGGAGAGGAGAAAGTGTCTGAAGGGAACAGAACCTGGAACGATGGGCTGATCGTTAACCTCGGTACCGATGAGGACGCTGGTCGTGATATTCGTCCACAAGAGCTGCAAGGCTGGCACGTGGATGGTGATTTCTTCGTACATTACCTCGACAGTCCGGAGCAAGCTCTGCTTGTCATCCCACTTTTCACTGATATCCGACCTGGCGGTGGCGGCACATTCATATGTCCCCATGCCATCAGTCACGTCGCCAAACATCTGTACGACCATCCTGAAGGAGTATCGCCACGCTTCACACCTCGGCCAGATCCTGAGTTTAAGCTGGAGAAAGACCTCCGCTGGTTCAACGAGCTCGCTGCAAATATGCCGGACGAAGCGTTTGTAGAGGTCACAGGCCAGGTTGGAGACGTATACCTGCTGCACCCTTTGATGTTGCACAGTGCTAGCAACAACAAATTGAGGGAGGTGCGGATCATCACGAACCCGCCTGTAAGTCTCAGAAAGCCATTCGAGCTGCAAAAAGGAGATGGGCAGTACTCGGTTGTTGAGCAAAAGACACTGAAAGAGCTTGGTAAGGCTGATGGTGTTGGAGAGTGGAAGATCGCTGCGCCCAGAGAAAGGGTCGTGCCAGAGAGGCTGAAGAAGCAAGCGCAGATGCGAGAGCAGGAAATGGAAAGACTGAGGCTGATTGCGAAGTCGAATGTAACCGAAGCGTCAAAAGCCCAGGTAATTGCGGCGAAATAGTGAGACTAGTTTTCGAGCCCTGCGGCCCTCGTTGCCATATTCGCAAAGCATTCCATTAACTGTTGAGCTTTCGTGCATCCCACGTTCCAACCGCTCGAAGCAACTGCACTACTCGGCGCGGACAGTCGGACTTTGACTTTTACTTGGCTGTAGAGCGTAGGACCTCCTGTATTGAAACTCTAGCTTGCTCAGTAGATTTTGAGCTTTCACGCGGATACACGGGCCAAGCCTTCCGATAGTGCAAAGCATATAACCAAGCGCCCTACGTTCTGGTGATCTCGAGTGGAAAGGACTGTTCGCAGGTTGCACTTGGGTTGTTCCCTCCTGCTAGGCTCAGGATTGTAGGTTGCCAATTGTGCTTAGTTGAGGTGCCTTTTGGATGTGCCAATCAGGGACATGGCCAGCTGTGTAGAGTCGGGCCTGCGACAGTCATGCCTTCAGCTGAATCTATCAAATGTGTCGGTAGTTGAGGACAGAGTCTGATCTCGCTACCAACTCGATGCTTGGATGCACCATCTCGACTCTTCGAATCAGATGTCGTGGCTATTTTAAGTCTGTCAACAGTGACACTAACCGGCTACGTCATACGCGCAGATCGCATTAAGATACTGTACTTAGGCAGTTGAGGCAGGCTCAGGGGTTGCAGGCAACACCTCTAGTTTAGGGGCACCAATTCTGAAACCTCAGCTAACAAGTATTTCGCCACCGCGATAGTCCACCCTGGCTGGTTGCAGCGATACAAACATAGATACCGATGAAGCTGTATCCTAAAGTTCAGTCAATATTGTATCCTGCAAGATGGGCGTCAAGTTCGCCGTGCTTCATATCTTGCGCATATTGATCCGCCTGGCACTCTTTACTTTTGCTTTGACCTCCCCAATCACCATTTTCCCTATTATTTTCGGCATCGGGGGCGGTGTCAACTTCCATTTCTGGAATCATGGAAAAATCGAGGAGCACATCAACTCTTTCACAGTCGAGGCGAAGATGAAGTCAAGCCTAAGTTACTGGAATGTCCCAGGAGCACTCACGATTCACGAGTTCTTTGACCAGAAAGCGCCTTTCCATATCCCTTCTCTTGATAGCTTCGACTGGGCCAAAAAGCTAGATCTCATCATGCCGAACGAACATCAATATGATCAGGCCACTGGTATGGACATGATAGGGAGCCTAAATGGGCTCGTCCGCAAAACAGACCCAACCATCCCCCGTCGCTACTGGGTCTACGTTACATCTTTGCCCGCATGGATGGCTAGCCCCTGGGATGAGGCATTCAGCTCGTTGCTCCAGCATCTCTACGTCCATCCTTTGCCATCCGACACAGACATCTTCTACCTCGACTGCGCGAGGGCTGGCTTCCTTTGTGGTGTCTGGGGTGTAAAGAATCCTGCACTTGTCCACTTTGAGGTCGAGGACACAACATTAGCGGATCTCAAATCCGGCGTCCAGCACGATGATCCAGAAGACGCCAGGCTTCCCGATATGTTCAGTCCTGAGTATACCTACGCATACCCGGATGATGCTCTTCAACCAGTCACGGCCCGCATCATCGAGCTCCCTTTGGAGTGCGATGAGGCGATCAAGCTTCTTCCTCGTAGCACGTTCCCAAGCCCGATCTTGCAGCTTCGGACTCTCATCCTCGACCTTTTACCTGATGATATACACGCGTTGTGGGACGAATACTCTCCTTCCCAGCAGATCATCCGCCGTTTCCAGGACCGGCTTGATTTTCTTACTGAGCGGAGAGGAACGCTATGGTACTACCTGAACGAGGCCGACAATTGGTACACCTACCACATACTCGAGCCGATTTTAGGTGAGACATTTGTTGGCCAAGGGGGAGCACTGGCGGACATTGAAAACATTCTTTTCAACATCACCACACTCGTAGCTGAACTGGTTCGCATACCTTTTCGCATAGGCTGGTTTATCTACTCTTGGTTCTCTGGCCTCGGCTGGGACGGTTTGCCGTTAGGAACGCATACTTTACCCGATGAGTGGGTGAACAGTGGAAATGGTGCAGGTGATGCGGGTGGTGCAGATGGTGCACATGATGCTAATATGTGGGATGACATGATGGCAGGATTTTGGGAGATCGTCATGAGGAACATCAGTATTCAAGAGAATGAGAAAGCGGGAAGGGCTGCCGTGACCGAGAACGCCGATAGTTGAGGATTTGTGGCAATCTCGCAACAACAATCATGACAAACAGTCCACATACAACAGATCAAGGCGCAAGATCTATAGACGAAAGGTTGTATATCCCGATCGTGAACATAGTCTATCAGTATTGAGCTGCAACTGACTGCCGCAATGCCAGTGGATGCGCAAGTGCGCTGTTTACGGGATTATCATCGTGGATGCTGTATGTTGGCACTTTGTAAATAAGTCGGTTGAACCTGTGCCTGCTCTAAACCCCAGGAACATGTCGGCAGTTGCCAGACCTTTGGCACAACTCACGAACCAAGAGACTTCTACATTGAATCCATCGCATCTGTCAACGGTGGTAACGACCAAAAACACTTGACGCGAAAATGACACGTCTTCGGCGAGCTGGCAATCGCTGGGGTAGGGTCGTTCGTGTGACCTAATAGTGCAGCTGTAATCGATAGCGGAGAGAGCTCTTGTAACGCCCCTGCCTGCTTGGCATTTACTGCAGCATTGAACCTTTGGGTCTGCCTTACACTCCCTTTCATCGACCCCTCGAGCATCAATTCCGCGCCACTGTAGCCCGATCATGAATCGCGGATCCTCAGCAACCTATCGAGCCTATCGAGCCAACCAAGCTCTCACAAACACCTGCATAGGGACCGCAGTCGGGATCTTTGGCACATGGAACTATGCCCGTCGTGGTGTTGTCTACGACGTGACCAACGATCTAGCCAATCGTATGAAAGCGCTGAGCCTGCTTCCTAGGTCCGCGAGTCTACCAGATCCCACACGCCTACATGATCGAATGTCACAGTACCTCATCTTGAATGCTAGCCAGCCAAACAACTACCTCTCCTGGGTCGGTAGCGAATTCAGTCATACGAATCTGGGACATATCTTCTTCAACATGTTCACGTGGTCAAACTTCGCGCCCATGCTCTTTTTCTTACCCTTCAGGCATTACGCGGCATTGATCTTTGGCGGTGCTATTGCTTCAAGCGCCACCTTCTTGTACGACCAGCGCGGCTCGCAAGCAAGGGGGTTGGGCTCAAGTGGCATTGTATCTGGTTTGATGACTTGCGTCACGATGTTTGCTCCTACCGCCAGAGCGAGTCTCATGGGAATCTTGCCAATGCCATTATGGGCGGTGACTGGAGGATATTTTCTGCTGGACACCTACTTCATGCAGGCTGGCACAAAGACAGGAATCGGACATTCGGCGCATATTGGTGGTGGGGTTTTCGGGGCGTTGTACTATGCCGTATTCTTAAGAAGATACGGAGGTGTCCTTGGACGAAGGCAATGATGGATCAAAGGGTGAGCCAAAGGCACGACTCGCAATATCAGTATGAAGGTCTACACTTATTTTCAGCGTCGTGTATAGCAGTGTTCGAGCTGCTGGAGAGAAGATTCCGAAAGGTGCCCTACGCCACTTTTACGACGACCTTTCCAAAATGCCCACCACTTTCCAGGTACTGCAAAGCCTCATTCGCCTGTTCGAAGTCGAATACGCGATCTACCACCGGCTTCAAACCTTTACCCTCGGCATAAGCGATTCGGAGCATCTCTTCGAACCTATCCTTCGGACCGTTCAAGATCCCCTTAAGTGTGGCATTCCTCTTTAGCGCCATGACGTTTACGTTCCACCTCTTCTCAGGCTCGTCCTCCTTACCGGAAAGATATCCGATTGCACTGATCAACCCACCGAAAGCCACGCATTCAAAGCTCTTCCACAGCGTTTGCGAGCCGCCTGTCTCAAGAATGACATCTGCGCCGCGGCCATGCGTTAACTCCAGGACTTTCTTGTCCCAATCCGCGTTTGTACGGTAGTTGATCGTATGATCGGCACCCAAGTCTTCTGCGCGCTCCAGCTTTTCATCCGAGGAACTCGTAATGATTGTAGTCAGGCCCAACGCCTTAGCAATCTGCAGACCCGCAATTGACACGCCGCCTGTACCTTGCAGAAGTACAACTTTGTCCTTGCCGTTGATTGGTTGACCGACAGGCTGGAAGCCGTTGAAACCCATCCAAGCAGTCACAGCTGCAATTGGAAGTGTGCTGGCTTGGGCATCAGTCAGGTGTGATGGAACAGTGACCAAGCCTGTGTCTGGGAAGATACGATACTGTGTCAAGACACCCGGCAATGGGAGGCCGAGACCTGAAGCTAGGTCTTGCTCGGTGACCTGGCCCGCAAGGTGTGTCTGGTTGAATATGGCCAAGACGCGAGTGCCAAGCTGGTATTGGGGGGACTTCGACGCGACGATGGTTCCGCACATATCAGAGCCAGGCACGACGGAAGCACCGGGTTGGATGGAAACGTGGTGACCGTACGTGCCGTCGCATACTGCCGCTCAGGTTGATTAGCATCTAGGCCCGAGTACCCGAGGTCGAATACTGTATGTACCTTCGATGTCCCGGTAGTTCAGGGATACATGGCCAACTTTAACAAGGACTTCGCCGTCTTTGAGATCTGCTTCAGTGGATGCTTTAGTATCCTCGAGTCTGATTTTCTTGACACCATCCTGCCCTGTCACCCATTGTTTCATGGTGGTTATTGGGTTCTGGTCAATTTGCGCACGCAATAGTTCTAGTCTGACCAGTTGCGTGAGTTGCTCTGCTCTTAATTTGGGTGCGCTTGTGCTGATAGTTGAGTACCTGTGTGTAACGCTGGATGTGCAGGGATAGTTTTATTCATTTGGGGTCCGAGGTAAAATTACAAATATACGTCATTCTGTTAGGAGTGAGGTAGCGTCCGCTGATCACGCTCCTAAGTACGGCATAGTCGTCTACGAAGTCATCTATATGCCCGTCGCTGGGAGTCTCCTGCTGACTCATATGGCAGTATTTTGTTTATCGTCCTGCGATCCATCAGCATCCTGATTGTAAAGGCAACAGCGACAAGTAGCGTCGCTCGCAGCGCACCTCGAAATAGCCCGCCAGTGCCCAACGTGAGCAACCATGTGATCCAGCCCAGCTTCGTGTTGCCTTCACGATCAAAATTCGGCTTCTTCAGCAGTACACCGGACAGCTGTTTGAATTTGTTGGTACCGGCAAAGGGAGGATATCGCGCTGAAAGGAGGAGTTCCGTCCAGCCCGGGGTAGTCGTGATTGACCGATGATGGACGAAGCAGTCAAATGAAGCCTTTCCACGATAGCTGCCACTGCCACTGTCGCCTACACCGCCAAATGGCAGTGTGCCAATTGTACCATGGAACATACCATCATTGATACTTGCACCCCCTGAAGTCGTCGAGGCCAGGACTTTGTCGGTCTCGTCTTTGGAACCAAAAGCATATATACCGAGCGGAGTCCGATGTGTCTGGTTGGCGATATGGATAGCCTGATCAAGATTGTCAACTCCAAGGACTGGCAATAGAGGACCGAACGACTCGTCTCGCATCAAGGAGTCCTCTGGATCAGTGATGACAATGACGGTAGGTTCGATGTAAAGGTCGTCCGCATCCATGGTGCCTCCTGCCACAATCCTGCCACTCGTACCATCGAGCATTTTCTTGACACGATTGAAAGAGCCCAGGTTTACCATTCTACCATAGTCCTCGCTTGCTTTCGTGCCATTCGGGAAGAATTCTTTCAGCCCAGCTTTGAGCTCAGTGACGAAAGAGTCAAGGGCTTCTTTGTCCACGAGCGTGTAGTTGTGACTGATGCAAACCTGACCGGCATTCATAGTCTTCGCCCATAGCAGTCTTCGGGCAGCCAACCTGACATCTGCTTTCCTGGTCACGATGGCTGGATTCCGTCCACCAAGCTCAAGAGTGACTGGCGTCAAGTGTGGTGCAGCAGCTTTTGTGATGATCTTGCCAACAGTCGCTGAGCCAGTAAAGAAGATCTTGTCCCATCTCTCCTCGAGCAGGACTTTCATTTCTGGTACGCTGCCCTGAATACATGTGTAGCAGTCTGGGTCGAGGCTTTCCTCCATGATCTTCTGCATGATGGCTGCTGAATGCGGCGAGTTCTCGGACGGCTTGAGGACGACAGTGTTGCCACCAGCAATGGCACCGATCATAGGACCGAATGAGAGTTGTATTGGGAAATTGAAAGCACTATCTTCGTTAGCCTGTGCTTACCCTCTTGTGCTGTCGCCTACCCAATGACCAAAACTATGCCCAGAGGGTCTTTCCTTATCTTGGGTCTCATGAACTTGTTGGCCAGGTCCATATCTTGCGCCGACTCGTCCTTGCACCACTTCTCGAGGTTATTGGTCATGAAGATGATATCGTTCTGCACCCAGCCTACTTCAGCGATCATCGCTTCGAAGAAGCCTTTTCCCAGATCCTTCTTACATGCTTCCAGGATTAGGTCCTTGTTGTCCTCGATACCCCAATAGAGCTTGCGCAGCTGCTTGATCCGGAATTGTACATCCCTCGTCTTCTTTGTGAAGAATGTTTTCCGCAGTACGTCGACAGTGCCCGCGATCTGCTCGGTGGGCGTGGACTTGAAAGGAGGGAGCTGTGCACCCATGTTCGCGATCGGATCAGTGCTGCTTGTTAGTTATGAACAAGAAGCGTCTGGGCGAGTAATGTGCATGGCAAAAGAAGATAGCAAAGCGTATTTGTTCTAGCTAGGAAATATCGACATCAGGGTCAGCGGTAGGTCTATTGCGCCGCCACCAGCTCGTCTTGGTCCCAAACCTCGGTACGCAGAGCATATGAAAGTGATTCTCGCAAGTGACAGTCTCAGATTCCTGTCTGTCGCGGCAATTACCCAGTTGAGCTTAAGCCATATTGTGATCTTGACGATTAGCTCATGGCTTTCTAGCTGCCCCAGTTATGGACGATAAGTCGATCAACTTAGTAACTTGTCCCGTGTTCCGGGCGCAAACAGCGTCCCTAAATTAGAGTTTGGAACAAGTGAGGGGCGCTTAACATGGCATCTTCAGCTTAACGTTTTGGCGCGTGATGCCCTTTGGTGTCGATGACGAGGTTCAGCTGCGGACAAAGCAGTCCCTCACCCACCACTCTCTGCCAACCAAGACGTTGGAACCATCCCTTTGACATCCGTCCGCCCTGTTCTTACCGTGTGCTTGCTTGTATCGTCGAGCACCACGATGACACGTGTACATGAGATTGTCCTCCAATAGCAATTTCCTTCTTGTTCAATGGCACTATGGCAGTTTGGGCCGATTTCGACGAAGGTGACGAACCATCGAAACTCGTGCACACCCAAGTGACCGCTTCTCGGTCGAGAAATCACGATGTGGAAGACGAAGCAGTCCAGAACAATAGCTGTGGAAATGCTGGCAACAATCCCTCAGCATATATAGCCCATGCTCTGCGATGCTATCCGTATGCGCAACGGGGGTGCATTCTCGAATTGACCTACTAACCTGCAATGCAGTGTCGCTGAGAAGCTCGCCAGCTACCTCGATCTTACAGACCTTGACTCGCTCTCTTCCACCTGCAAACACGTCCGCGACTCCATCATCCAATTCGCCCATCAATTGAAGCAGCATTCATTGAAATGTGCGTTTGAGATCGAAGCACAAAAGCAGGATGACGAAGATGGGGCTTTGGCACTACAACTGTCTATCGAAGATCAGCTAAGTCTGGGTACCGGTGGTCCTGCACTTCCGGTCTCAATGTACGCATCTTCACCTACGTTCCAGTCGTCGCTTGGGTTGAGTGGCAAAACGTCAAGATGTGCTCGAGATTTGGTTGCATCGTGTCGCAAGTGTGGCGTCAATGTATGTAGGAATTGCATCGAGAAGCCGCCCAGCAACAGACTACTGCCAGGTCGCATGCGTAGACTGTGCGAGTCATGTTCAGAAGCACCACTTATTCTACATCAAGTGCCACTTGACGAAACGCTGGATATCACAACACCATCCTCTAGTGCTAGCTCAACACGATCGCATCGATCAGATTCTGATCTTTCCGAGAATGGAGATGGCGAACATCATCATACCATCGACACCGTGCGTCGAATGCCAGAGATGTGGCTGCGTGACGAGTGCACCTGCGCAAGCAGAGGTGTGTACTTGTGCCAACAGTGCGGTCATGCCAATTACTCTGCAGACAACATCTACCAACGGGTCTGGAAGTGGAGATCCAGATACTCGACGCACCTCGGGGGCGGCCTTGGAACAGGCCTCGGCCTCGGCAACCAAGGTCAGAAATGCGGGCGAGGAAGACGTTGCCTAGCTACCCGAGATGCAATGGCGCTGATGGAGACTGACTGCTCGTCGGATCAAGTATCAACACCAGGCGCATACGAACTCAGCCGCTCCAATACTCCCGTTGACTACGACCACGAAGCCCGCCCTGAGCCCGGTTATTTCAGACAGGAAATTGAAGGTATTGGTGGTCATCTAAAGAGCAAGTCTAAGAAACTGGTCAAGGTAGGTGCCACAGTCTATGAGTTTCGAGATGAGCGTGAGAGCGGCAAGTACCTCGCACGAGAAGCCAGCGGTGAGTTGAGAGCATGGTGTAGTTGGTGCTCAAGGGTGTGTCCTGGGAGGCAGGATCGCGAGGACATGGCGAAAGCAGTAACGTAGCCCAGCGATAGCATGAGACCTAAGGGTAGCAGCAATTAGTGTATTAGTGGTTCAAAAGTGGTACGTGCGGCTTGGGTTCTATGTGGCGCATCACGTTGTCAAAGTGCATGCTACAACCTTTCGTCAAGACAGGCTCAATATTAATTGTGTACAAACGAACACCAACAATGGAAGATCCCTCTGCTTGCTCCTGTTGATGATACTTGCCACTACACGACGTATGTCGAAGGGCTAAGATTCGTTCCTTGTGCTCGTCTTACCAGTCCTCCGCTAGCCTGTACAAATTGCCTTCTCTTCTGGCGCGCTGGTGCGACAGCTCGGCACGTACACGGCCAGCGAAAGGTAGTGAGGAAGGCAACATTCGCGTTGGGATGAGGCATGGAATCAGCGTCCTTGACATAGATCCAACCGGGGTGGGACTGGGCTGGCCTTCTGATGAAGCCTAGGATCTCAACTAAGCACGGACCCATAAGTAATGGAGCTGGGTTAGCGGGTTTACTGCCTGCCGACCTGAGCCACCACGCAGCACGACCATCTGGAGGGAAGCCGACAAAAGGTTGTGATCGAGCACTGTTACTGCCAGGTAACTCCACAAGCCTGCGATCCGAGCAAGGTGGCCGTAATCATGCGCCTATTGGTGGCGAAGCTTGCGGGATGGGTATTGAGCTTGGTCATGAGGCTAACACAAAGCTCAAGAAGGAAAGGGTGCAGCTCGGGATAGGAGTACTGGCGCCGCCATGCTACCTGGAAAGCATGGACCAGAGTGTGGTTTGTCTGAGGGGTCTGAGCGGTTCTGTTTCTAGTCAGAGTGGGCGATGCGGGATTTTGGGCATGAGACCAAGGGAGGACGCAAAAGTTGCCTGGATGTGTGCCTTGCGCAAAGGTTCCGGCCAAAGTTCTGTGAATAAAGGACTCGGTCGTCAAAGCCAGTGGCGTTCTGCGGAAGATCGGCAGGTCTGGAAAGATCCACACATGTAGGTCGTGTACTTGTACACGGACGAGAACTGTGACACGAGATCACTGGCAGCGCAGATCAGGATTCGGTTTGTAGATGCCCTAATACCCATCTGGGGCAGAGTCCGGGGTAGCAGAATGCTTCCGTGCTGTATTGCTCACTCTCCTTGCTAGTTGGTTCCCAATTGGGTTGGACTGCTTCGTTCAGCTAGAAGTACGAACAACAGCGGGTCTGGGGGTCTTCCTCTTGACTGGTTCGACCGCGAAGTGCATGGAGCTGCTGTTGGACCGAAAAACCGCGTATGACCTCATATGTGATTGCCAACATATAGGCAATTGTAAACTTTGGCGCCCTACTTTGGCGATGTTTCGTGGCAAGAAGCAACTAAACTGCCATATGCGGTTGTAATGGCGGATCTTTTTGACCAGAAAATGCTCGGTGCCGAATGAGGCGACAGTGAAAGAGGAGGTTGTGCAGGAATACGGAGTCGTTGCCTCTCAGAATTGACAAGATCAAGACCAGGGTGTCTGGAAGCTGAGATGATAGCACTCACCCGCTCGAGAAGTACCGGGCGGCTTTATAATCTGACCAACGGCTAATGTCCTTATGATTCTCGTTGCATAACGTGTCACGGGTCGAGGAATATTAGACTTCACTGTACATATACATTAGCTATGCTGCTTGAATGGGTTGTCAGAAGTGATTGTTGCCAACATCAATAATCGGTCTTCAAGCTAGCTTGGCTAGCATTCCAATGGAGGGAGTTTATTGCAGGCGCCACGGACTCATTGTCTACATACACGCTTGGGAGAATCCTTGAAACAACCAAACCCTCGAGAACCAAGCAGACTGCTCATCATTGAACTTATCGCGTGTCGAAGGGCTTGGCCTTATCAAAACCTTGATTCAACCAACAAGAATAGTACTCTAGTACTGAAGCTGGGCAACGTTTGCGGTAGGTGCCTGGCTGAACCGCACAAGATGTCTAGCTGACTGTGACTGGAAGGAACATTCGCAGAAGGAGGCACCACCTGAACGAACGAAGACACGCAAGCTGCCGTTCGTAGCGACTTGCCTGTGAGCATGAGAGAGGCTGACAACACTGACAAGCAATGGTCTTTCCGTGAAGGTCGCTCGCAACAACCATTTCAGAGACACCCGTTCCAACAACACCACGCCAGATCGCATGGCCAGCTGCATGAACCGTCGTTACGCCTCCGCGCACCACCAGACTTGGCAGCATTTAAGTTTGAAGCATGGACACCAGAACTGGACGAAGCGCTGCCTGCACGAACATACAACCTCGTTGCTCCAAGATCGGATCCATGGCCGGAGACAGTCCAGCACACTCCACCTCCTATAGTCGTCCAAAGAGAGCTTCCATGGCCCTGGCACTCTCACATTGGTCCTAACCTTTACGACATGTCTCCAGAGACGATAGGAATAGGATCGTGGATTCCAGAGCCGTCGGAGGATATGATGATTAGACAAGGTCCAATAATGTCACATCGTGCAGACCTCATCTTCGACACTCTGTCAGGAGCTGATACTAGCCAACTTCACCCGAGCCAATTGCCCATGCCTGCACATTGGAACTCTGAGTTTGTGCCTCTGTCTAATGCAAGGTCTCATGCGACCAATTGTTCAGTTGGGGTACTGTCTGACCCATGTCCACTAATGAATAGCCTGGCCTTGGCTGGCTCGAGACAAGTCAACGTAGAGAGGCTGCTAGACTTTGAGACGGGCCGGATGAAGGCGATGCCACCAAGAAGGAGACACCGACAGCAGACTGCTGAAGAACTCGCGAACCGAGAGCTGATCAAAAGGCTTGGTGGAGCTTGTGGCCAGTGTAAGAAGAAGAAGAGACAGGTACCATAGCTGCTCGGCCGCACAAGTCTGCCGGTCCAAGAAGCGGCACATGCTGACCCAGACGCAGTGCCACCCTTCTCGTCTAAGGTATAGTTCCAGAGAGACTATCTCTCCGTCAACCTCCTTCGTTATCGTTGAACAGCCGGGGTATGGGAGATGAGCAGGTGGACCCGTCGACCCGTCATTTGTCCATTTCAACATCGATACGAAGACGGGCGTGCGGGTTAGTGGTTGTACGTGAATCGGGCTGTGTGGACATGAGGTATGCTGTACAGCTAAGCAATGGTGTCGTCGGCACAGTTCTTGGTGGCCCGAGTTGGGTTTGATTTGCTGCACACAGGTCATGCTGGCGTCTGCGTGAGTATAGCGTTCCAATCGATAGTGATAGCTATTCAACATAGCAAACTTGTTCTCGTGATTACTCAACCTTCCTTCACAAAGCAGCCTCAACAGCTCCAACAGCTTTGAAAGCAGTCTTGTTGGTGAAGACGATCTCGACGGGGTACTTCCACTCCATGAACCTCTTCCAG
>Ga0066648_10000738_pt1 | contig 20410 bp, 27 predicted proteins | sample CryGeyCG12114_NA_FD_59537 | JGI IMG/M metagenome (GOLD analysis project Ga0066648, IMG submission 59537) | Groundwater microbial communities from aquifer - Crystal Geyser CG19_WC_8/21/14_NA | ecosystem: Environmental > Aquatic > Deep subsurface > Groundwater | place: USA: Utah: Grand County... | reverse complement strand
GCTGATACGTAGAGATAGAGAAATTTAAAGGTGTGTTGGGTCTGTCGTACCCTTCTGTTATTCCTCCAAGCGCAAGAACATTACCATTTAATACTTCTAAAGACTCTGCTTTTAACGGCACATAATCAGCAATAAGGTCTGTCTCTAATACTGCTACGTTATTGTACAGTCCATCGTTATAGAAAACGAATGAATAGATTCCCGTTGCAGGGTCATAAGCCTCATATATCTCTAATGCAGTATCAATCGTAGTATTCGTTAAAGATGTGATATAAGACCTGTTTACATCTTTTATGGTAAACCAGTCAAGCATACCAATTCGCGCGCTTACAAGGACTCTCTGCCCTCTATTTGAACCTATCCTAGTGCTTACAATGATATTGTTGTTTTTGGTAACGTCTGTTCCTATAACAGGTGTTCCCTCGCTTGTTGGTACAGGTCTTTTAGAGATTGTTGAATGTGCTGAATATTCGTTATCCAAATAAACAACTTGTGACCGGAACTGAAACATATTACCCGACATTAGATTTACAGACCGTGACTCGTCATTGCCGTATACTGCTGTGGGTGGTTGTAGAATTTGTGCCTTGATTAGTAGAAAATCATCCTCAGTAAGAACCCCGTATCCTCCATCTCTCAACCTGTTAAGATTAATGTAGCAGGGTTGCATATTACCGTCAGTAAACGCAATAAACTCACCTCCGATTAACTTAATATCTGTTACGTAGTGTTGTGGGTCTAGCGGAAGGATATTAGTATCGGCACTGTCTGTTTTATTGGTGAATAGTATAGTCTCAACACCTGTGTCGTAGTCTAGTTCTGTGATAAGGTTTATCTGCCCTGAATTGTATACAAATCCTATTGCTTTTCGTATTGTCTCAAACGCTGTAGCACCAATCCCTTTGTTTATTCCATCTGGTCTAGTTCCTGCTATTGGTTCTGTAGATTCAATATTCGTTCTGTAGCCATCTTCACCCTCTGAAGTCCCTGAAATCCTGCTGTTAAAAGCAGAAATAACGTCATTAGGCGCAACAAATTCAGGTGAACTATCGGTGTCCATCCCCCCTTTAGCGAATATTTTCCTATCTCTTATATCCATTTATAAACACTTAGAGCGTTAGATAATACTCTGCTGTAACTCTTATATACCTGATCTAAATTGAATGGCTTAACGGCTCTCCTAGCGTGTCTTAATGAATTGTAATAGATACGTTCGTTTTCTCTTTTAGTTCCGTCTGAGGTCTTCCTATCGCCTCTACCGTCCTGCCAAATGATATAGTTGATAAGTGGCTCTACAAATAATGGATGTACCAAATACTCACCGTCCTGACTTGCTTGTGGAAGATACTCTAAGACTAAGTTACCGTGTGAGAAATTATACCCTAATGTTATTCTTGAATTTGTCTCGTCTACTAAAAAGCTATTCGGTATCGTCAAGTCTTCGCTCTCTGTTAAGAAGTCTATATTATCCTCACCGTGATCTATTCCTATTGAAATAATATTAAGCAAATCACATGGCAATTCTAAGGTTTTGTCTGCCTGTACCTCTAATTCAACCTTAACGGGTTTTCCTGCTGAGTGTAGATGCAATTCTTTTCTTCCGCGTATACCCAATTGAATAACCCTTCCGTATGCTGAATCCGGTAGTCTATACTGTGAAAGATATGAGTTTACAACCTCATCAAGATATATTAGGTCTTCCATTATGCTTGCGGTTCTTTAATTTCAACTCCATCGTTCTTTATATCCTGCGGTATCATCAGACTGTTCCTTAAGTCAGCTATTATATTTTTCTTTGCACTCGCTACCGCATCTGCTGGCATATTTAAAAAGCTATCCATTCCTCCATCCGGTGTAGCAATGGTCAGGTTTATGGAGTTAAGTTCCAATAGTGGAAACATCTTAGGGTTTATATAAAAGTATATCTTACCGTTGTTAACAAAACCAAATACTTTCTTTACAGGTGGCAATGAATGCATCCTTTGAACCTCATGCCTCTCCATCATTTTAATCATTGTCCTCTGAGCATCGCATACAGGACTTGTTGGAATAATATCAAATGCTCGTTGACTAGGCAAACTAGATGGCAATGCAGGCAAGGTTGCTGTTCTGTATCCGGTCATTGCATCATCGACTAAAGGAATCTGGTTGTACGTTACATAAAATATATCGTCTGCATACGTAATACCCTCTAAATTTGAATTGTTGTAAGCGTTTAAAAGTGTGTGTGTAGCTTGCTGATCGTTTAACTTAGTAAGGACAAATCTTTCGGTAATTCTCGCATCTGATGGAGGCATACCCCCGTATACTTCATATAATATCTCTTGGCATACAGCCCTTTTAGTCTTTAGTGCCATTTAGTTTGCTTTTTGTTCTTCTTGTAATGCCATCTGCTTCAATTCACCATCCCTTATACTTAACCCCATATATCCCAAAATCTTAGTTATTAAACTTAGTTTATGGCTTGCACCCCACTCGAAATTAACGCTATTGGTAGAATCATACGTTGGTGTTCTACCATTTGCCAGTGTATAAGCCCATTCGACTGCATTAGGAGCTTTCAGATACGTTAATTTTATAGATGCGATAGAATCAGGGTAAACACGTAAACCTCCCTGATAATCGGTAAAAATAGGGTACTCTACGGTAGGTGTATCTATCGTGCTATCCAAATAAGACTGAATCATATTATACGGCTTCCAATCCGCTTGTTTACTTCCTGCAATAACGGTGTCTAAAAATTCAATGGTTGCTGGTAATGGAAATACGTTATTTACTTTTGCAATAACTTGTTCTGATACAATAAATGGTGTTAGCTTTCTATCTATCAGTTTAGACATTCCCGGTGATAATCTAGGCATAGCCTTTCCTAACTGGTAGTATGTGTTTATAGACCCTACATACTTAGCATACTCATCTAAATTGGCAAGTTGAGCAAGCCTTGAGAACTCGTCAGGAGATACCGCGCTATGCCTCTGTTTCTGACACATCGCAAACACTATTTGCTTTACCTCGTCTATTGATACCATATAACAAAAATAATCATTAAACTTATACCCTTTAAGCAAAAAACCCCTGCAATCTTTCGACTACAAGGGTGAGGGTCACTGATATAGAAAGGGTCTTTATACCTTCTTGGAAAATACTTCCCAAAACTTAATTCCATTTTCGTCTAAGAATGACCATTCAGCCATCTCCCCTGCGGTTTTGTTTTGGTCTTTAATGTTCCGTACTTGGCATATCACCTTATCAGACGCATTCCAACTAACACAATTATGTTCAGGCATTAACTTAATAACTCCCTTATCAAATCCCTTCATCAACAAATACTGTCTTTCAAACTTAGGATTCGTTAGGTTGTCAAGGATAATCTTTGCATTTGCTGCTGCCTGATTAATATCACTATGTCTGTAAAGATCACGTAACCGATTCCTTAATGCAATATCTCCTTCTTTAGTCTCAGGTTCATTGATTTCAAACATGATTCTAGCTACCGGACGTAGAGAGTCAGCATCTCTTTCTTTAATGCTTGCCGATACTTCATCTATTGCATTGTAAGCATCAGTCTTCACTTTCTCAATAAGCATCTTATCAATAAGCCTGAACATTGGAGGTTTTTTACTTAATCTCTTAGGATTAGACTCAATATCGTCATGTGCCATAAGGTATTCAATCAGCCTTACGTCTGTTCCGTTTACTGACAGGTAGTTGTTGTTAAACCCTACGTATGGAGGTGTTACATTCATAAATCCTTCCAATTCATCAACAAAGATTGACGGTGCTATAGGTATATAGGTTATCTCTCTCGGTCTTCCTTGCTCAATATCGAATATCTTATTGGTTGTACCGATAATAACATTCCTCTTAGCGTTTGATTTTTCTATAAGTTCAAATCTGTACTTCTTTGATGGATCAATACTTAATTCCATTTTAGTTTTTTCTTTAGTGACCTCTTTTTTAAATTCTTGTACGGGTGGTGTGTAAGTTTCGGTGATTACAGGCTGTTCCAACAATCCTGATGCTTCCAATTCTTTAATTTCTTGTTGTCTTGCAAGTTCTTCCTTTTCCCTTCTTTTGTTTTCCCAAAACTGCTTCTGTGCTGCACCTTTAGGTAATTTGATTGTTGTTCCTTCTTTTTCCATATCAATTTAATTAATAAAGGCCAGAGACTTTCCCTGACCTTTGTTTTTTACCCTTAGAAATTAGGCTGTATCCACATATATCCGTTCAATCCGAATGGATCAATACCCTTATGTGTGATGTGTGAAATAACCAATTTCTCTGTATCATCAGTAGGAGTTGGAGCCAAGCCACCTGTAGGTCTTACCCTAACAATTGGGTCTTGAGCATTCTCACCTTGCCATCTTACAGCGAATCTAGGCACGTTAGTTCCATCAGGTGTAACACCGAATCCTCTAGGAATCATAAGTGCTGCATTGTTGTAGTAACCTGTATCTGGTGCTGCTCCTGCTAGTGCTGCTGAACTGAAGTGATGGTAGTTAGTCCAGTTGAACTTCACTCCATTAACCTTGTAAGCATTGAAGCTGTCGTTGATCTGCATTGGGCCATCATTGAACGCTTGCGCCCATACAATACCGCCTCCACCACCGTAAGTTGAACGTAGGTAATCTTCCCACTTGAACCCGAAGTTGATGTTAAACAAACCGTCATACTCCCATGAGTAACCTTCAGCATCAATAAGACGTGCTATTGATTGGAAAAATGCTGAGTTGATCTCTGTAGAAGATTGGTCGATTTGTCCGTAAGCTTTAACCAAAGGAATTAACGCTCTGTGTTTGTTCTCTACTCCCGGTACGTTGTCGAACTGGTCGATGAACATAAGAAGTTGCTCTTGTTGGTACAAAAACAAATCGTACTCATCTGCCATTTGTTGTGCTTTCCAACTGTTGTCATATCCTGGTGTGTCGATCTTTTCAAATAGGTTCCAATCAGAGAATGACTTTGTGCTTTTGATTGTAGCGCAATAGTTTTCAAGTTTCTCGTTTACACGGTAGATTCCTTCTTGGCTTCCCGATGCTTCTCCAACGATTGTTGGCTTGAAAATCAATGCATCTTCTGTGTCAATAGCAATCGCTTGTGCTGCTAGAACGTTACGGATAACGATTGTGTGTGCGTTAGCGGTAGCCTCACTCTTAGACACGATGTAATACAACTGACCGTTGGTATCGTTCATGTAGTAATGACCGGGAGCTGGTGAAGAGTATTTACCTGATGTTTGGTAATAACCTGCTGCTACAGTTACAGTGGCTGTAGCTCCTGCTGCTGCTGCTACATCGGCTGTTGCCTTGAACATAGGCACGTTCTTACCTTTTTGTGTCCAGTGGTAAAACCTTTTGTTTGGAGTGTATTTCAATGCACCCTGAGACTCCCTTGTTACGATATAGTTCTTACGTACAAAGTCTGGATACCTTTTAATAAATGTTTGGTAGGTTGCTTCGTTTAGCAATCCTAAGTCTGTCAATACTTGTCTCCCTGCGTATGGGGAAACCCTGATGTGTGATGGTTGTCCTGATGGCATGATTTTTAGTTTTTAAGTGTGTTTAAGCTAACATCGCAGCTATCATCGGGTCTACCTCGCGATTGGACTGTTGAGTGGTTTCGTTATTCCTTAACGTGGAATTTTTAAGATCCTTTTCAACAAACTCTTCTCTCGCTCTGGCAATTCCTTCTTTCACTGCTGAGTTGATAATTTGTTTTTGAAATTTAATTGTAGCTAAGTGGCTTAAATACCCATCCATGTTTAACTTACCATCTTGTGGGAAATACTCGTCTATCTCTTCCTGTGTGGGAGTATAGACTTTTGCAAATTCAGCTAATTGTTTACGTTTATTTTCGTCTAGCTTAAACTCTGACTTGAAAGAAAACTCTCTTTCGTCCAGTGTTATTTTAGGCTCGATTTCTATTTTTTCTAATTTTGATGAAGTAGTGTCGATGTTAGTGTTTATCTCTAACTGTTGTTTTTGAATTTCTACTTCTTGTGCCTTTTGTTGGGCGACAAACTCCTTGTAAGACTTGTAATCTTCGTCAGTCTCTATCGGATTAGGAATAGTTGGAAGTTCTATAGCGTCAGACTGTTGTTTAAAGTAAGTGTCTGCCTCATACATTAACTCCTTTCTTTTGATTTCCTGCTTCTTGATAGCACGTTTGTCTTCTTCTGACAGGTCTTCTAAGTCAATATCTGTTACACCGATTCCGTATTCTTGAGCTGCTTCAAATATTAAATCCTCATCGTTTAAAGAAGGGTGTTTCTCTTTTAAGAATGCTAGTGCTTTTTGTTCTGCCGATAAAGACTTGTATTGGTTCTTTTTAATTACAGCTTCCTCTAGGCTCTTTAGCCACTCTGAGTTGTCTACAGGTTCTATTTTGGTTTCTACCTTACCTGCTTTGTCTAACTCTTCCTGTGCAAGTCTTTCTTGTTCGGCTTTGTCGGATTGCTCTTTAAGTTTTTCCTCTTCTGTAGGCTCAGTCGCTTTCTCTGCCTCTTCTTTGGCGATACGTTCCTGTTCTAACCTTTCCGATTCTAAATCTTCTTCGGTTTTTTGAGTCTCTATCTCTTCCCTTTCCTCAACAGGGAATGCCGATATATAAGCCTCTAACATTTCATCTTTTTCCTTTTCCATATCAATAGTTCAAATATAGTTTATTTTTATATTATTTTAATTCGTTATAGAAATACGCTATAATTCACTTGCTTTCAATAAAAATTCCGATATTTCTTTTGCTTGCTTTTTTGTCATTAAGTGCATATCCGATTCATTTGTACCGCAGTTTGTTGCCATTAGTATCACATCGTCACCGTAAGATTGTATTTGTAATTCTCCTGTTTCAAGTTGCTCCTTCATAAAATGGATAACAGGTGGCATTGTCATTTTTGGTTTTTCTCCTTCTATATTCATGATTTTTAATTTTAGTATTGTTCTTCTTGTTCCATTTGAGCCATCATTTCTTGCTCTTGTGCCATCATCTCTTCTTGCTCGGCCATGTCTTCTTGTTGCTGTTCTGACATTTGTCTGTCGATAAGGTTCTGAACATACGGTGGAATCTGTGCGCCTGTCTCCATGCTTTTTAGTATAGCATCGTTTATAAGCTTCTGCATGATGTTCTGTCTTTCCATTAACCCTTTCTTCTCTGCTTTGGCTATTTCCATTTCATCTGCCATCTGCTGTGTTTGCTGACTTAGTTGCATTTGTTCTTGCGCTTGTTGTCCTGCAATAATTTGAGCTTGTTCTTGCTTCTTGCTCTCAGCCTCCTGCATTTGTTTTAAGCGTTGCTTACGGATAAACGATAAATACTTAATAGCTTTCTTAGGATTGGTCTTAGCGTACTCTCTAACCGTTACAGCGTCTTCTAGTTCTATCTGTCCTGATGCTAGCGACCTTTCTATATTTTCTTCTAGTCTACCTTCATCGTTTGCTGACATATTAACCCTTATCATTACATCGTAGTTGCTAGAAGTAATATCTTTTCTCTTCTTGATAAAGTCTGAATTTGCTTTACCCAAAAGTTTCAAATACATGGAGTTTACGTCTGACTGCTTTAGCGTGTCCCAGAGCCTTATTGCTATGCATTTGGAGGTATTGTTCAGGATATTAATAAAACCTCCGTATATGTGACCTGTGGCTGTATTAGAGGCTTTTATTTGATTGTTCATTACTTGCAGACCTTTTCTTTCGTCTACTCCTATTCCATCCGTTGCTTCGTTGATGCTTATATAGCTTCTAATATTGTTGAACTCCCAATTGTATACGTTTATGAACTGCTGAATCTTATCTCCGATGTTGTGAATCGCGGTTTCCATTGGCGGTCTTTTATTCTCACCGTCCAATCCTTTTCCTGAGTAGTATTCATCACCCGTTTGAAGTCTTATCTCTCTAAGCTTCATTGGGGTGGTCTTTCCGATGCCTTGCCCTAAATCCAAATCTAGTACTGCATCTATGTCCATACGTACACCGTCTGGTGGTGTATTAGCTAACGTCTGCTGAATCTTTAGTACCGCTAAGTCCATTTCTATGATCGAACCTTTTAAGTACGCCATAGGGCTTAATGGAAGCATTGTACCGTCATTATTCAGCATATACACTGAATAGCTAAACCTTACATCTTCTTTGTCCTCATTATTGCGTAAAAGATTCTCCATTTCTCCCCACTTAGGAAGTAATTCTGTGCCTACAATCCATGCTCCTGAATAAATAGTGGGTATCGGGTTTGAGTACGCTTGCTTATCTCCGTTTTCTTTTGGTTTTCCGTCCCTTAGATCAAATATCATTCTTCCGTTCCTATCTTTTCCCTTTACGTAGTTGATATATTTGGTTACTCTATACTCAAAGAACATTACATCTACTAAGAACCCATCGTAGGGTCTATGATATGAATCTTCCCATATTTGATTCCACTCTCCTAATCCTGTAGTGTTTCCGAATTGTCCTTGATTGCTCTTAGCTACTTCGTATAACTCTTTCTCTGATATTTTAGGCCACATACACCGTACATCAACAACGCTCATCCTTTCCATGTGTCCGATATACGGTACTTTGTCGAATACTAATGATTCTGTTGAACCGTAGAACAAGTGTTCTGATTTGACTCTCTTTAGGCGTATCCTATTGGCTCCATCGAAGTAGTTTTGTGTTCCTGCTAGTGCGGTATCTACTAAATCTCCTGCTAGTTCTTTCTTATGGCTTTCCCAATCGTTGTTATAAAGGACAAAGTTTATCCCTTCTTCCATTAGGATTTCTTCTGTTTCTTTATCGTTAAGTTCACTCCATAGGTCTAACTCTTCTTGACTTTCAGGTGTAAAGGCATTGGGGTCTTCAAACTGTATTCCTGATTCTTGATTTATCTGCTGAATAAACTCCTTTTCCTTCATGCGGAAAGCAGCGTCATTCTTTTTATCTTCCTTGCGTTGTTTTATTTCTAATGATAGTCCTGTACATTCTACACGCTCTATCTTCTCCATTATGGAGTTTACGAGTATATCCCGGAAGTGAGGTGCTATAGGTCTAGGGTGGTATTCAAGATTTACAAAGGCATCGTCAGGGTTTATACCCATTATCTCCCAATATCTTTTCATTGGTTGCTTACCGTTTGCAAACAATCTATTGGTGTGAAATAATTCGTTTCTCTTTTGGTAATATCCTGTAGCACCCTCTATGGTAGTATAATAGATTCCCCTTGCCGTAGCCAAGCCATATTCCTTAGAATTTTTAATACTATTTGGCAGTATTGGTGATGGGAATGTGCCTTTGGTAAAATCTAATTTATCTGCCATTTTTAGTACTTGATTTCATTATATCAAAAGTAATCACTTTATTATGCAGTTTTTAGCTTATATGTGCGTATATAACGAACGCCTGTTTGTTTAGCCTGTTTAGGTTTGGTCTTTTCTTTTAGAGCAACTAGAGCGTATCCAAAGGCCATTGCAGCATCATAGTCCGTTCTGTCCTTGATGTTGAAGTTTAAAAAGTCCCTAAGTATCCGTATGAAATTAATCTTATGCATATTGTTCAAAGAGTACTCTATCATTTCTGTTAGGTGTTCCTCCCTGCCTTGAGGGTCTTGAGGTGATACTCCATATACATCAGACCCATCGGCACGTTTCGTTGTAACTAGATAACCGAATTTCTTTTTTTCTTCTTTAGGGCTTGCTAGTCGTCTTCTCTCGCTTGTAGCGTAATCTTCCCAATCCGTAGGAGATCTTTCTGCAAGCATCCTTATTCCGTAGTATTCTAAACCCCAAAATACCTGATTGTGAAACTCTTCTTTAGTTTTAGGTCTTCCTAAGAACATTGCTACTGGCATACCCGAGTTTTCAGGGTTTAACGCACTATACCTTTGAAATACTACACAACATGCATCTGAGCCTTTATCTACAGTTTGTTGAGCGTTAGAGAACGTATCTAACCCTGCTGCTCCGTAAGCTGTATTGTCAGGACATTTAATACTTCCTTTGAATGCATATTTGTTATCTTCACCCTCATCTAAAAGATGTAGTATATACCACATTCCTTCCTTGTTATCTACCCAAAATACTTTACCGTTATCTCCTTTTTTGAAAAGACCCCTACGTCCATTTTCGTCCTTTAGAGGGTTTCTTCCTAGTGACTTGATCTTTTCCTCAACTCTTTCAATTTGGTTGTTTAAATCAATCGTATTGAAGTGACACAGGTTATTAGCTGACTTGAATACCTCTTCTGGATTGTAAGGAACCATACGAACCTCTTCCATAAATTCTTCAGGGTCGTTCTCTTTGTTTTTCCGTTGCAGATCGCAATACTCCTTTGAGCCAATATAAGGGTTAAGGCATCTAGGGTCTTTTTTAAGCCATTCTGTTTGTTCTGGTGTAGGTGTGTCTACTACAGAGTTTCCGAACTTATCTACAAACCATTCAAATCCCATATAACCGGGTATAAACAGTCTGTATAGCTTTTTATCTGTCTGCCCCATAACATCCCGTTTAAGCTGACTTGAACCATCCCAAATTAACTTGTATTTATCCCCTCCTTTATCAGACCTATTGACAGTAGTAATCATTATAATTCTTCCTACCTGACTACCTGCTACTATACTTTTAAGCGCAATAGGTAAATAAGCGTTAATATCTACCTCTTCCCATTTTCCTGCCTCATCAAGAAGTAATATCCATAGTCCATCACCATCAAATACGTTACCTGAAGTTGCTCTCCACTCTATTTTATTGTTTAACCCCTCTCTTTTGCTTGATGTTGCTCTATCCTTGCTTGCTCTTTCAGGTGGTTTGGTAATGTGAAGTATCTTTGCAGGTGTATCATTACCACTTATTCTAGGTTTTAAAAAAGGTGGTAAACTAGCAAAGGCGTTTACTAGGAATAGCTTAAATATCTTTTCAGCATCACCCCCTGTTTTAGATGCTATACCTTGTTCTGTGTTTTGCTTTATAAGCGCATACTGAAGCATTATAGACGTACTCATTGTAGACACACCTATACGCCTCCCTTTCATTACGTTCATTCCCCTGCATCGTGGGTCATTGAAGCAAATCTCCATGAACCGGAAAAAAATGAGAGAAGTGTCTTTATACACAGGGTATCCACCTTCCTTAGTCACATACCATTGGTGGAAAAAATAACAGAATGCATTAAAAAAAGTAGGAACGCCATTTATCATCACCCACTCACCGTTCATGATACGGTCTATTTCAGATTCGTACCAATCCATCTGTTCAGGTATAGGGTCTACGTACCATACCTTTCCCTGTTTCGGATCATCATTCCAATCAAAATTCTCGTATTCTTCGTTTCTAAACCATAACTGGTCTTGCTTTTTCTTATTAGACCCCTTAATATCCTTTATTTTGGGAACTTGTGGGGTTGTGTAAACCAATCCCTCGTAAATATCAAAGGTTTGTACTGCCATTATTTTTTAGCTTTTCTCTTTATAAGAGCCTCAAATGGATTCTCACCTACTTTAAGACCTTTTGTTACTTCTTCTGTAACTGTAGTTGTTTTAGTGACTTTAATATCATCGCTTGGTATGCTTTCAAGAGTTGTTACAACATCAGAGAAGTTCTTTATCTTATCCACTTTTTCAATCATCTTCAAGAATGTGTCTACGACTTTATTAGATAGTTCCACCTCTGTTCCATCGGGATTCTTATCATCAGAGGCTATTAAGTCCATATCTCTTGCTAATTTTCCTGCCATGTTATCTATAGCCCTTAGAAGCATTTTAACTTTAAGCCCCTGAAACGACAAAAGCTCTGTTTCCAGTGCTTCTATATAATCATCTTTTTTTTTATCGCCTGTTCTTACGCTTCTGTCAATCTGCATGGCTCTGTAAATTTACCGTATACACTTCCCTCATTCAAATCTCCTTCTACTGTCAGTACTATTTTGTCTTTATAAACAAGTCCTCCCGATTTTGCTCTGAGTATAATATCTCCCTTGTTCATATACCGTACTCCGCTTGTAGCTATAACTTTTGCTTTGATGAACTTCTCTTCTTTCATCATCGACAAGTCTAAAAATGAGTGAGTCCTTTCTTCAACTATATCCTTAACGACAATTCTTCCTTTTGTTGGTATCAACTCATCACCGTTAGTAACTCCCATAACAAGATTAGCACGTAGTCTAAAGTATTTTTGTTTATTGATTGTTATTGGGTATAACGAGTTTTTCTCTACGAATAATATTTCACCATCATTAAAGTAACCGTTACCGTTTATGACTTTGGCTATATCTTTATGTTTAACTTCTCCTAGATAGATTCCTGATCGTATATCCTCTTCTACAATAGGATCCATCAATAGAATATCTCCTAGTGGTATAATCTCTTCCCCATTAAGTTTAAAGTACATATCCTGCAACTCACACTTGAATAGTAATTTATCATCGTATGGGAAGTGGTCAGGATTGTAGGTATAACTCTTGGTGTGTTCTGCTATCTCCCCAAAGAATACCATGTGATGAACAAACACTTCATCGCCTATCTTTAGGTTGTAAGGATTGTCTTCCGGTATACCTCTGATGTATCCTATTTGGCAGTTCCTTTCTAGTAAATTATTTTCGTACTCTTTTGCGATATACAGCGTTGTGCCATTATCTAATTCATACTCTTCCTTGTGGTTTAGTTTCCCTTCCACTAAATACGTCCCTTTTTGTGATTTTAAGCTCATCAAATACTCCCTCGTAATATGTTAACATTGTTCTACCAAACGCTTTCTTGAATATTTTATCCATGCGTTTCCTTCCTTTATCTGTGATGTAATATAATTCCTTTCTGTATACTTTCTGAATATCTCCTTCCTTTATTAGTTTTCTAAAACACTTAGCTACATTGTCAACCACCGATGGGCCGAACCTTGACTTTATATCCTTTATGCAGAAAACCTTTAGGTGTATTCCTGTTGCCAGTACAATAAACTCCTGATAGGTTATAGACTCTGTATATTCCGCTTCTTTAAACGCTACTAATGTACGTATGAAAATCTCTGTCTTGTGCTTTGAACCATGCTTGTAAAGAAGTTCCGATTGTTTAGTGAAGTAACGGTCATTGATTCTTAAGATATTCAACTCTAACGTTGCTTGCCTTAATCTCTTGGTTTGTATCTTCTTTTGACCTCTCTCGTACCGGATAGCATTTAGGAATCTTCGTTTGGTTGCTAGGTCACGTTTCCAGAATGCTTTGTATTTGTTTAACTCTTTTAGTACAACCTGCATATTCTTGTTAGAGAATGCTACAAATTCCTTGTACTCATCTTTTATTGCTTGTACTTCTAATTCTTCTCTTGTAGTCATTAAATCAAAAAAGAGCCTCGCTAAAGGCTCTGTGTTTTTTATTCCGTTCCGAAACTTAGTTTTATTTCTCCGTCTTTCTCACCACCCTCAACAACATTTAATTGAGCATCACTGGCAACCTGTCTTAAATGAAGATTATCTAATGTTCTTGTAGTGGCACTAACTTTTGTTGGGTATACACCATGCTTCTTTTGGAATTTCTGAAACTCTGCTGTAAAGTCCTCATGCGTAAGGTAGGGAGATTTAACTTCATCTATGTCCATCTTAAAAGTGGACTCGCGATACTTGTTCAGGTCTGAGTTTTCCTTTACCGCTTCAATGTTTTCTGATTGTGGGTATGGAGGGTTTACCGCATCCAATCCTTGAAATCCTTCTGACACTTCTTCGTGTAACTTGTCGTTCTCTTCATGTACCTCAATAAATTCCTTTTGCTCAGAAGTTAGTTTTGGTTCTTGTGGTTTTTCGGTTGTTTTTTTGTTCTTAGCCATGATTGTAGTTTTTCAATAGTAGTATCAAACAGTATACCGCAATTACTTCCTCTTTGCCATTAGGTTAGGCTTCTTCTTGCTATTATCTATGATTTTGTTAACCACGTCAGAGGTTGAACTCTTTACTGCTAGTTTCTTCGTAGCTGTTAGTGGTGCTACTACTGATACACCTTTCACTAGAGGCTTTGCTGTGTTGCTTTTGTTGGCTGTTGCTAATGCTCTTGAAACATCTTTTACTGCTTGTTTCTTGCCACCTACCATCATGCTATCTACTTTAGCAGGTGCAGGTTTCTTTTTCGCCATTTTGATAACAACCATTGGTAGGTCTTTCTTTGCCATGTTCTTTTTTTTTGATTAACCAAATTTAGGACAATTTATAAGATATTTTCAAGCTACCGACATGAATAGGCTTAACTGGTTGTGAGGGACGTATGATTTTATCTTATTTATTACCTTGCGTTGGAAGGTTAATTTGTCGCAAGCTTTAATGAATGGAGGTTTGTAATCGAAGGAGTCTATCTTTTCCTGTTCAATTATAGCAATCTTTATATCTGATTTGTTCATCGCTATATTCTTGCCACAACATCTGCTAGAGGCTATTTTTGTCTTGTCTTCTACTTCTTTGAGTAAGATGCATAAAATGTCTCTTATGTCCTCTGGATGCCCTTCATTGAAGTTATTTATTGCTTGCTTGAATGACGGATGGTTAATTAGATAGTCGGATTGCTGTATTCGATTCATTGCCCTTTTTTTGTAAAGTTATTTTCTTTCTTGTTAATTTGCAAATTGTTAAGAATCAAGAAGTAGCCAATCTAATATTTTGTTGGTCATATCTATTGCTTGCTTTTTGTTCTCTGTATTAAATGAGATTGAACTAGACTCAAATCCAATAGTAAAACAGTAACAATCATCGCCATTATCGTACTTCCACTCTACGGACTCTATTTTACGTTTTAGTGTGTGAATATCGTATTCATAAAGTTGTTCTTCTTTTCCTTGAAGTATATCATCGTTCTTAAATGTCTCGCTTATATAGTTAGATTTTACGGTTAGGTGTTTATCGTTTAGTTCTAAGATGAAATCTTCCGACCACGTTATTGTCTCTTTCTTTTCAGGTATTACCTTTAGTTTAAGTTCTCTCATATTTCTACATTGTTTATTTTACACCAGTCTATTGATCTCTCTGTATAAGTCTTCATAAATCTTCCTTCCTCTATTTTTAAAAGATTCCATGCTTCGTTGTATTTATTTAAGCACTCTAAAAAGTCTTTTAGGTCAGGACGGTTTGCGTCAATTTTGTGCCACTTATTTATTATCATGTTATCTAAGTGTTTGAATTTCTCTTGTTGGTAAGGTGTTAGGTTCATTAGAATAATGGTATTTGAACGGTTGGTTGGTAAGATGCATTATACCTCTGGTTTTCTCCTTTTGGATATGATTTTATTTCATAGGGTAAAATTGACATCATTTCTTTTTTATCCCTCTTATTTCCCAAAAAGAAGAAATATCTATGCTTCCTGTCTCTCTCTTTCATGTACAGTTTATCTCCGAATTTTTCTTTTAGCCACTCTACTCTATTGTCTTTACCTCTACTCATATCCATTATGGTTCCATTGTGAAGTTTTTCCATTCCCTCTACGTAATAATCTTTTTTTGGTAAACTTAGCCCAGTATATATAAAGTTAGTGGCTTGGTATATGTACCCGTTGTGATTTTGAGCCGTATCTGAATAACTAACAATAACTAATGGTTTGGGAAGCATTTTAAGTGATTGAGATACAAAAAAGCTTAAAACGTTTTTACCTAAACCCTCGTTTATTACCAATCTATTTAACTCCATTAGTTTATACCTATTTCCAAAACAAGAACGTAGGTGAGTTGATATTGGAGTGCTATATGTAACTATTCCACTCAGAATATTAAAGTCATTAAACAACCCAAAAGCGTATTCAATTGGTGGTATACGTTTAGCATAATGCTTATAAATTATCCACTCTTTACATTGTTCATTGTCAATTGACCTTACAGAATACTTTTTAGGTATATTAATCTTCATAAAATATTCATTTTAAACTTCGAGTGTTTAGATAAAATCATTACATCCATCTTAATAAATGTTTACTATTGTAAATATCTCCCATTACTTCACATGCTTTTCTTAATATGAAACTATAATCGTCACTTTCATATATGCAAAATCTAGCTTCTTTTGTATCGTATACAACTTTGCCGACACCTTCAGAGAATTTAACTACATCTCCCTCATAAATATCTCTACCGCTAGAATCTCTTAACCCTGTATACTGTTCTCTTTGTAGTTTTAAAGCGATCTGACCGTCTGTAATGTTACCAATAAGCCATTCTGTTCTATTTAATCTTAAATGTTCCCATTGTCCTGTTCTTGGATTAACCACTTCATAACCGATAAGTAGTTTAGAATCATAATCTCGTACCCTAAATTTAATTGTTCTCATATTTTATCTTTTAAAATCCATAGCCCAAAACTAAGTTGACGTTCAATATTCTCTTTATACATTGTTACATCCTGTTTATCACAGTTAGGGTAGGTTAAGTGGTAGATAGGCTTATCTAGCTTAATCTTCTTTGACCCCTTTATGTGGGTTTCTATTTCTTTTATCATTACAGGGGATTCAGGGAAGTATTTACGGTGAAACGTGTCTCCTTCTTTCATGGTATTAGCTCTGGATTTTCGTAGATATTTCCGATGACAACTGCATATCTTGTAGGGTCATAAATATTCATGAATGTTTTATAGTACCTGCCACAAGTACTTCCCCATGCAGACATAAAAGGAGCTGAAGTTGATACACTTCCGTCCCAATCCAAAGAATGCATTACTTGTTCTATTTCTTTTTTACCAGAGTCCCATTCCCATTCAATTATGTCACCGTCCCATATTTCTATTCCTTTCTTATCTTTCAGTCCAGTTAATTTCAACCATACAGCATCGTCAGGATAACCTAAACTACAAATGGATACTATTTCTTTTAATGTATGAGGTCTAGTCATTTTACCTTCGTTTGGTAACCATGCTTTAAATTTGTCTAGTTTCATTCTGCTTCTAATATTTGGTTTTTAATTTCTATTTCTAGTTTTAATGATTCGTTCTCTGAGGTTAAATCTTCAATCTCTTTATCTCTTTGTTGAAGTAAGAATTTCATCTGATAATTCCTGTCTGCTATAACCGAAAACTCTGATATTATATCTTCAAGTAAAGATAGTCTCTGTTCTTGATTTCTAGCTTTTTCATTTGACGCATTTTTAGACCTGTAGAGCAATAGTTCTGAGTGCATTGATACAATGACACCCATTGCTGTTAATATGCGCTTAGAACGCTTAGTATAGTCTTCATAAGCGGTAATATATATGCTTGCTAGTGAATGGTAGTACAACTCTGCACTTTCCCAATTATCTATTTCTGTTGAATGCATATTAAAATCCGGGGTCTTCTATTAACTCTTCGGTCATTTTCATACTTAACTCTTCTTGTTTTGCAGGTAGGTTAAGTTTTGTGAATTGATATGAGTAGCTATGAATATTATCAATTTTTTCAAAGTACCTACCTCTCTTCAAATCCAATTGTAACTTCTTAATAACGTTACCTAGTTTACCTACATCTTCCGGTTTAACTTTACTGATATATAAATCCACAAATGTTTCCGTTTTTGTTGGGAAGTCTACAGTGATAATACTTTTACCGTTAGCGAACCAAGATGCTCCACCTTTTATATCCCACGCATTAGGAATCCTTCTTTTACCTCTCTCAGATGGATTGTTTTTATCCATATCCATAAGTTCTGTTTTAACGGCATGGGCTATAGTGTGAAAGTGTTTTTGACTAGACTCAGCCATCTCATTTCTAATACTCAAAATCTCATCTAGGTATGAATCCTCCCTGCTTGTGTAAACGTGTTTAAAGTTCTTCCAGCTATCAGCTATTCCCGTATCTATTGGCCCTCCATCGTCTTTGTAATTACAAACAGTTTCCCAAAAATTAAGTGGAGTTACACCGCCTTTAATATCTTTCTTTCCGAATATTACGAAATGGTGTAGTAACCATGTTAGTTGTTTAGCCATATCACCCTCACTTATCTTATTTCCGTATTTGTTATTGAAATCCTTTCCTGTTCTCATTTTTATAAGTTTCTGTATAACTTCTTCGTGAGAGCCAATATCAGGAACAAATAACCCGTGACGCTTACCGTACTTTTCAGACAAACCCATTGCTATCTCTAAGCAGAAATATGTTTTTCCAGAGGCAGGGAATCCTGTCCAATCTGTTACGCCACCTTGTTTGTGAGAATAAAATTCATTTAGGGAATGAAAACCTGTTGGTAGTCCTGGTTTACCTTCGTCTAATAAATGTTTTGTTGTTCGTTTAAGGGCTTCATCGTACCCTACTGGTTTAAGGTTTGTTGTCATATCGCTCATGCAGGTACAAATAAATTTAATGGTTCTTTAGATTGAAGTTGTATCTCGCTCATGTTTATATACCTTTCTAAAATATCTTCTCTTAGGATATATTCAGGTGTTAAATACTCGAAATTTTGCTCAACGTGCATTTTGTGTTTAAAGGCTTTCTCTATTGCTTTTACTATGTCTTTAGCATCGTACTTTCTTATTCGACTTTGGAAGCTTGCGGTAACTTTTTTAGTTGCTTGAAATTTTCCTTTAATCCCCACATGAGATTCTTTAATAGTATTGAACTTATCTACAAATTTTAAAACCCTAGTAGAATTACTATCTGTTCCCGATGTTGCAGGTAACGGCAACTCGGGTATATTAATAATATTTTCTTTTCCTTTCTTTTCCTTTATAGCATCCAAGTTGGTTGCGTTCGCATCTTCTTTTAATGCGTTCGCTTTCTCCCACCTTAATTTAGCACTCTCAGAGGCTTTTTTAGATTTCTCATCTCTCTTATCCAACCTCCTTAAAATACTATCAGACCAAAAGTGAACGTCATTAAACTTAAATAAATCAAAGTCTTTAATAAGCATTTGTATGCGATCGCATGTTGTTCTTAATGCAAACGCATAGTTGTCGCATTCCGAAATTATCAAATAACCTCCCTCTTCGTACATCATTTCAACTAAGTCCCAATAGACAGATTTACCTTCGTGACCCATCTTCATTAGAACTTTTTGTAGTTTAGGATCGTTACGGCTACCGTAGTCGTGCGTGAAGTAAAATGCTTCTTTCGCCATATTTTAAAATATTGACTTTTCTAACTCAAAGGATTCGTCAAGGGGAAGTTTTTTTGTCTTTTTTGATTTTGAGTATTTATTAAATAATCTACTATAGTCTTTATCAGAAAAATTAAGCACCGCCATTCTTAATGCTAATAATTCATATGGGTTTAGTTTTTTTGAATTAATGTCTTTAATTAACTCAACAGTTTCATAGTACGCATCTGTACAATACTCTGTAATAATATCATCTAATGCTTCCTTAGATTCTTTTTTCGCCTCTTCAATGTGCTTATGGCAGGACTTACATAGGGTTATTAAATATTTATCATCGGCATCCCAAGGATTGTTATTATAACGTATGTGGTGTACGTGAAGTTCCTCTTCTGTATCAAAGCATTGTTGACACATAAATTCATCTCTCTCTAATATAATTAGTCTTTTCTTTTGCCAACGCGGATCGGTTAGCTTTTGCCAGTATGTCTTTACACTCATTATTTACTTTTTAAAATATGAAAATATTGCTTAATTGTCTACTTATCTCATAATCGACTACTCCGCGAACTGCCATGAAGTGTGCTGTATTTGATGTTTCTGACATTCTTAATATCTGTTCTGTGCAATAGCGTGATATTGCTTCTAGTCGTTCTATAGGCATAGCCTCTATTTCTTTTTGATCGTATTCCATGTTTTGTTAATTTAATTTGAAAAGTATAGAGCCGTGAAAATTATCCCATCTTATTGATAAGATTCAAAATTTCAATCTTGTACTTGTCTTCCATCTCTCTTTTACCATTAAGCATGTAGTTGAGATGTTCCTTTGTGATACCAATCTTATTGGCAATGTAAATCTGCTTTAGTCCAGACTTTTTTACTTTTTCTTTCAGTGTTTCCATGCACCAAAGATGTTAACTTTTATTATTAGATGCAAATAAAATGTTAACTTTTTTTATTTCCCTACCGAATTGAAATAATCCTCTCTGGCCTTGATGTATTCCTGAACCATAGCAGTCCTGTTTACCTTTAGAGGTAGTTTTAGCTGTGTGTGCTTGTTAGGCTTGTTCTTAGACACTTTCACACCTTTATGGAGCAATTATACTGCCAGAGGATTTAAAGAGTTTATAGGGCTTTAAATTGAGCCAATAAGAAACCCGATACAGTCTTACGTGCATCGGGTCTGATAAAATGAATAGGGTTGCCTATTACAACTCCATAGTAAGTTGATTTGAATTTACTGATTTTCCGTTATGGTATTCTTCAATCTCAAATTGCAGTGTTTCGTATTGTGCTTCTAATAAAACTAACAACGGGTAATGACCTTCTACGCTTCTATCGAAATAAACAACGGGAGTTTTGATTTTAGTTTGCTCGCCTTTGTCGTTTTCTTTAAATCCCATTAACCGGATTCCTTCTACTGCGTTTT
>Ga0066648_10000736_pt1 | contig 20444 bp, 24 predicted proteins | sample CryGeyCG12114_NA_FD_59537 | JGI IMG/M metagenome (GOLD analysis project Ga0066648, IMG submission 59537) | Groundwater microbial communities from aquifer - Crystal Geyser CG19_WC_8/21/14_NA | ecosystem: Environmental > Aquatic > Deep subsurface > Groundwater | place: USA: Utah: Grand County... | reverse complement strand
AGGTGCAGAAAATGCCGGCTGTAGCCGTCTCGCTGTAGCCTGGAACCGTTCGAATGCCGGGGCCACCCTCGAAGACGTCGATGGCTGACTTGTAGTTGGCATAAACAACCGCGGAAGCTGTTTAACGTTAGTAATGATGCTAAACACTCAAGTTTGTTGCTCCATACCTGTCATTGCTCCTAGTATCTGGGCGAGCATGTAGATTGGGAATTTGCGCCATGGGAATTTGCGGAAGAGGCAGTTTGCGAACGTGACTGCAGGATTGAGATGGGCGCCAGAAATACCACCGGTGTACTGTATACAGAATCAGCATTTGTAGCCTCAAGCTATGTTGTTGGTTTAGCTTACCACTCCGAGCATGACTCCCAGACCCCAGCCCCATGTGATGGACTGGTAGTCGCCTTTCTCGCCTGCGCTGAGAACGACTTGGGCAACGACACCATCACCGAACATGATCAGGATGAATGTGCCAAAGAACTCCGAGAAGGGTTCACGGAGCTGGTGTCGTATTCTGCTCCATACCAGGTCTGGTTGTGCCTGAACAGCATCTTGTTGAGGACCGTGGTGGTCGATGGGCGCACCATGCTCAGCATGCGGTACTGGCTTCTCCATCTCCATGGTGTTGGCTGAAGCGGATGAGACTGAGTGTGCGACTTCGCTGTGGGAGATGCGTTCAGAAGTAATGCCCATGATAACAACAAGAGACAAAGAGAGGATGTGGGTACTTCGGGACGAGGTTCTTTGTTCTTGGAAGGAGATGATCTTCTGGAGAGTCCTTTCCTGTGGGATACCACTTGATCATATATAAATATGAATGCAAGGATGTTACTCCGTACCCCGGTGGGCACTTTGCGGGAGTGGTTCTGTTGTAAGTACCCATCACCTGAGATCTAGAAAAATCGTATATGGTCCGAGACCAGTCCAATGCGCATTCTAGTAAGTTGGTCCGGCCCAGAGTGATGGCCAGAAGCGGAAGTTTGCTGCTTATTTCTGGAGATAGCCAATCAAAGTTGCCAGTCTTAGGGTTTCTGGCGCTGTGACCCACCGAATGCCACTTTCACGTCTGCACGTTACTGAGTAGCGTGCACAGCAGAGAGCGCGTGGCGTGGACTCTCGGTGAGCGACAACCGAAATGCACTCCAGACATCGTCGCCACCAACAATAGCGACACCGAATCTTGGCTGTGTGAATCCGGAATGATGGGTTAGGCAAGATCTCCTACATGCACCATTGACAGGGGTGTAAATAGATCGTACCTGCATAACAGTAACATTGATGGCGGTGCTTCGGATACCACAACTGTCATCTGTAAAGTGTGGAATCCTGGCGAGGCAGATACTCGAAGGGTTATGACAGTTGAGACAATTCACACACCCATTGCATAGTCACTGCGAAGCGAATGCGTAATCCCTAGGTTTTTCGAACACACATGGCAAGGCAGTAACCGTGACCGGGGCTAGCACGCCGGTGTGCCGGCTCTGAGCCAAACGAGGCAGCGGTGAGACTGTCCTTGGAGCTGGTTGCTTGCGAGTACCGCACTCGCGGCTGGGTTCCCAGTGTGAATGTCAGGAGCCCCAATCGCCCCGGACTTTTCCCAGGCCCACCTTCGGTATAAGAAAGAGCGCAGTAGCGAGTGTGGCCCGCTTCGGCAAACGTGCATGTACCTCTCGGTGTACTCGGTGATCCGGTGCGAGGCAGCATAGAGAAGCAAATTGGAACGGCAACAAAGAAAGCTGGTTTGTGCGCAGGAAAAATGGAGAGCCGGTGGGGTAAGCAGGGCATTCGGTAATTTAGCCGCCAGCGCTGCACCAGCAAGCCTCGGCAATTCTACGGTCACGTGGTTAGGTCTTATTCCCCGCCAGCGGCTGCTGGAAAGCTAGACACTTGTTAACGAGCTTGCGAGATGCAACTTCGGGCGCGTCTAGCTTGGCGGGGCCGCTCCTACTGCAGGATGATGTATCGGAGGGGTCTTGTCGGCCGAGCACCACCGAGAGGGGACAGCACAGTCATTGGCTTCTCGAGAGGGAAGCTCGAGTCCTGACAGGCTTGACAGCTTTTAACCCCGCGACTGGAGTGCTCCAGGCTCGTATCCAGCTCGCACATGGCACGGGGACGGTGAAGCGACGCTTCTGGAAATGGGCGGAGACCGGAGAGCTCGTTGAGAAATATATGTGGCAGCTAGCACTTATGTAGCATGCTCTCCTCGAATACAACTACTTCTCTCTTTCTCTCCTGCTAGCAATACTGCATGGAGCGTCTAGAAAACTTGAAGGAACAACTCACAGAAACATTCAACGCCATGGTACCACAACAAGAAGCCTTCATTGGCTCCATAGACCAAGGAACCACCTCTTCGAGATTCTTGATCTTCAACAAAGCTGGTGAGCCTGTGGCATCCCACCAGATCGAGTTCAAGCAGATATATCCCCAGCCTGGGTGAGTTCAGTGTCGTACACCACCTCTTGACAACGCTAACGCAACCTACAGCTGGCACGAGCATGACCCGATCGAGATCGTCGAGTCGGTTGAGAAGTGCATAGACAGGGCAGTGGCCCAGTTTGAAGAGCAGGGTCATTCGAGCAAGAGCATCAAAGCTGTTGGTATCACGAACCAGAGAGAGACCACCGTCGTCTGGGACGCCACAACGGGCAAGCCTCTTTACAATGCCATTGTCTGGACAGACACCCGTGCCCAGACTTTGGTGCGAAAGCTCAAGCAGAGGCTGGGATCGAGTGACCTGCAAAGCATCTGTGGTGTGCCTCTCTCGACATACCCCTCTGTCAGCAAGCTTCTCTGGATGATGGAGAACGTACCTGAGGTCAAGGAGTGCTATGACAAGGGCAACCTTGCATTTGGCACCATCGACACTTGGTTGGTCTGGAAGCTGAACGGAGGTCTAGACCGCAACGTCTTCGTGTCGGACCCGTCCAACGCTTCGCGAACCATGTTCATGGATCTGAAGACACTGGACTACTCCGACCGTCTCCTAGACTTCTTCCGCCTTGACACTTCGAAGCTCAAGTTACCAAAGATCGTCCAGTCTGGACACCCCAAAGCTTACGGTAGCCTACAGTCAACAGTCCTGAAAGGACTGCAAATCACCGGTTGTCTAGGAGACCAGTCTGCTGCCCTGGTGGGACAAAAGGGCTTCAAGCCAGGTCTTGCGAAGAACACCTACGGCACTGGTTGCTTCTTGCTCATGAACATCGGCGAGAAGCCTGTCGTCTCGAACCATGGTCTCTTGACCACAGTGGCCTACGACTTCCACAACATGAAGCCCAACTATGCTTTGGAAGGTAGTATCGCCGTGGCAGGATCGTCAATCAAGTTTTTGCAGAACAACCTCGAGTTCATCGAGTCATCGTCCAAGGTCAGCCAGCTGGCCGAGACCGTCGAAGACAATGGTGGTGTCACTTTCGTCACAGCCTTCTCCGGTCTCTTCGCTCCTTACTGGATCGACGATGCCCGCGGCACACTGTTCGGCCTGACTGCCTACACTCAGAAAGGTCACATTGCAAGAGCCACGCTCGAGGCTACTTGCTTCCAGACTAAGGCCATTCTGGACGCCATGGGCAAGGATTCAGGCTACGACCTACAAGAACTGGCGGTCGACGGTGGAATGTGCAACTCAGACCTTACTATGCAAACGCAATGTGATCTCATTGGCATTCCAGTCATCCGTCCCGCCATGAGAGAGACCACTGCCCTTGGTGCAGCCATCGCTGCAGGCATGGCGGTTGGTTACTGGACCAGCCTTGACGACTTCAAGGATGTCAACTCTCAGGGCACCAACACTTTCAGACCAACTGTTGGTGTTGAGGAAAGAAACAAGAGGTTCGGCCGATGGGAGAAGGCGGTCCAGATGTGTAGAGGATGGGCGTCGGACTAAATTCACGCATTGAGATGTACAGGTCAAAGGTCTTTCGACGGGTCAACTGGCGGGCGCAGTTTCCACAGGAAGCCCAACTTGGCTGCAGTCGGTCACAGGGGAGTACTCTTATGGGCCTCTTATGAATTGTTTGGGCGAAAAAAATAGCTTTGTCACTACTTGGGGATCATGGGGTCTTACTTTCGAGGCGCTCGTCGCCCCCGCAGAGGTGTACGCCACCCACAAGGGCTAGTCGTATTGTTGTTGCTGCAGGATCATATTCCTTCTAGAACAGGCAAAGAACCAATGAAAATGCTGTCATTGGCTAGTGCCAATACATTAAGCAGTAACCACCTCTTGTAGTGTCTGATTTAATGCAGGGCACAGCTTCATTGGACAGTAGTATCGGATAGTGACCTCTGTCGAAGTGTGTTGCGAGGGGCCCTAGAATGAACTCTCTTTGCCTGTAGATTGTGATTTCTGGGGCGAGCAGGGTTTTCATTGCCGAGGACCAAGATTGGCCACTGACCCTTGAGAGGCTCCATGTGATTATTCAATCTACGAATTGAAGCTACTGATGCCTTCTCACTTGTTCATACGATCGTGGCGACCATTGACCATGCCGTCAGATACGTTTGCGGCGCCAATGCAACCAGAGCTGACGCCGAGAATGCCGCAGACAAATACACAAAAAGCCGATGATGAACAGGCGTCCGTCTCGGGAAGTGATGGCGAGTCGAGCGCCGACGAAGCTCGAGCTGGTTCACAAAGTAGGAAACGCAAGAGGTCGATGAAGATTTCGTATGCAAAGCTCGAGCAGTGCATTCGAAACATTAACTAACCTCGAGTGAATAGCTGTGAACTATGTAAAGCAAGAAAAGTCAAGTGCGACAAGGCGGAACCTGCCTGTGGCTGGTGCGCAAGCCATGGCCGCCTCTGCGTCTACAAGGAGAGGAAAAGGCCAGGAGTGCGTGCAAGTTACGAAATCGACCTCGAGGAGAAGGTGAGTCGTATGGAAGCCATGCTGAACTTATTGGGCTCGAAAGTCGAAGACCACATCGTGAATGACCACGTTGGAAGAGCACAACCGGTGCTTCCATCACCGACGTATTCCCAAGGCCGATATCGCCCGACGCCATCACTCACAGACGGAGATCCAAGGTCAACACCAATTCCAACTTCTGCGCCATGGCGGCCAGAACTTCCAAGGAAGGATAGCTTCTCAATTCGATCCATCATTGGTGATGGTAGTGATGGACTGTCACATTCGCAGCCATTTCACTTTCCTCGTCAACTAGAGCAAGAACCGGATCTTCCGCCGTATGACTTACTCTACTCCTTGGTCGACCTTTACTTCAAACATGTGGCAACATGGTCGCCCATACTGGACCGGCAAAACACGTTCGATGTGCTCTTCGGCCGTGCTGTAATGGAAGAGCCGGATCGGGTCCTGCTTCACGCCATTGTTGCTGTCACTCTACGCTTTTCCAAGGACCTGCGGCTGACAAACGAGTCTCGGAAACACTACCACGATGTTTCTAAGCAGAAGGTCCAGCTGTACGGTCTAGAGAACCCGAACATCCAGGCCCTTCAAGCGCTTGTGATTCTTGCCATCGACATTCTTGGAACCTCGAACGGTCCGCAAGGTTGGAATCTGTTAGCACTGATAGCACGAAATGTCGTTCAGCTTGGTCTCAACGTCGAGAAAAGTGTTTATCTCGCGGCCACCCCATATCCATCGATCAGCTGCCTGCAGGCATTCGCTGTTTCCCAACCTACCTCATGGACAGAGAATGAAGCACGCCGACGGCTGCTGTGGATGGTGTATGTGCTTGATCGCTATACGACAGTCTCGACCTCATTCAATTTCACCCTCGACGACATCGAGGTCGATCGACCTTTGCCTTGTTCCTATGATCTCTTTTCTCGAAACGAACCAGTCGAGACAAAATGGTTTCGATGGCCCGAACGAACAGAGACAGTCATGAACAACCCTGATCACGTTGGATCATTTGCATATCACTGTGAAGTCCTTCGCATCCTGAGTCGGATTCACAAATTCCTCAATCGACCTGTCGACATCTCGAGTCACAATGAAGTGCAGCAGTGGAGAAGCACTTATTTCGAACTTGACAGCGACCTCAATTCCTTTTTGGCCCAATTACCCGGTGACTACGGCAGGATTTCACAGCTGTGTCACTCCGATCCTGCAAGTAAGATTGCGAACTGGATTATGCTCCACGCCGCCTTCGTCACCTCTGTCATCCGACTACATTCCGCAGCTGGATACCCAATTGTCTGCTCATCAATCTTCATGCCGAGTCAACATGCCATGCAAAGGTGTCTAGCTGCAGTTGACAGTCTCAAAGTCATTGCGCAGGACGTAGTCGATTCTAACGGCCTCGACCTACTGGGCCCGCCGTTCGCATTCTCGTTGTGGGTATCAGCACGTGTGCTTTTAGTGCACGCCGCGGCTACAGAGAGTACGGTTGACCTCAAGAAAATAAGCTTCTTCATCTCCACGCTCGAAACCATGGGCCAATACTGGGAGGTCGCAGGCCGGTACGCCAAGATCCTGGATCGCCTCGTCAGCGAAGGTCAAAGGGCACAAGAGCCACACTCGGGAGGACACCAGCTTCAAAGTGTGAGGTCCTTTACCGCGATGCGAGGTCTAGCATATGAGCTCAACCAACTCGTTTCTCAGCGCCCAAGTTCGGTGCTGAGCCCAACATCCACCCGCCTCACAAGCCTCAATGAGCTCGAGTACCTCGATGTTTTCGACTCCTTCAATTACCCTCGTCTCCGTCCGGCTTCACAAATGAATGCAGCTGCCATGAAAGTGCTTGTGCCTGGCATGCAGGACATCAGTCGCTTCGACGAGATACGTACTCCCAATGGATCTACGAATGTGCATGCGCCAGGTGGGCAGAACGACTGGCTTAGTTACGCAGGCGATGCAGGGTAAAACTTGAACATATGTACAACACATTATGTTTCTTACCGACGGCAGTGTCAGGATCCAGCTAGATGTTGTTCCATGGCTTCGTATCGTTTGGTCTCGGGCTACCTTGGCAAGCATGATCAAAACAATAATGATGAAGAGAATGTCACTGCAGCAAAGACCTCCACACCGTCTCTTTCGACTCCTCGGACCTAGGGCAGTACTACAGATTTTTAGTGAACTGCGGGAGCAGAGAAAGGCGGCTGTAGTGCCAGGCAAGACACTGCTACCACAACTTCAACATCGGTCCTGGTTTGCGCAACATACTCTCTCCGCTAAACTTGGCACCAAAGGGAAAGAAGCAACAACCGTGGACCTACAATGCTCCACCAAGGCAACACTTTATTCTCCGAGCTCTCCTATTATCAACATCCATTCAACACCTGATGTTATTATATCTAGTCTCGAACAAACGACCTTCTACGCTTCGAGCACCAAAAATGATATTACTCTGAAGTTCAGCCGTCGTGCTAGCCGGAGAGGTGGAACGAAAGAGTTACTACAGCGACATTCCGAGGCAAAGCGGTCTCGACATGAGATAGCGTCCACCGTATTTGAGGTGACCTCAATGTGGGCAAACGACACACGTTTTGTGTTAAGCAACTCACCGGTATGAACTACGGCGTGATGTGCGTCCTCACCTCGTTCTCAGGTCACTCTTGATAGGTCCTGACGGGTGGGTAACGAGATTGATTGGTGAAGAACAGATAAGTCAGAAGTCTTAGCACACAGGAAGAGGTCGGGAACCAGCCCAACATACGAGACGAAGAAGAGAACATGCAGAGGAGGGTGTTGCGATCCAGGGGATGTGTGCTCAGGATAGGAAACTGTTGCGAGCGGCAAGAGGACAACCAGCATGATGTATGCCAGATATACGAGATTGTGATTGAGCTCAAACCAGACTATGCGTCTGAGGATCCACAGTACACGATCAAAGCAAGAGCCAAAAGATGAAGCCATGGAAGTCGAATGTCAATGGTTCCATTTGATCAAATGTTCCTCAACTTCCATACATCAGGCCTTCGTTTCCAGTGAATCATATTGACTACTGCGGTGATACACTACCAAGCGCCTACAATCCCAGCAATCGGGATGTCAATGCCAGTCGTATACGACGCCCCATCCGACAGAAGGTACACATAGGCACCGCCCAGCTCCCTCGGCTCCGCAAGCCGCGGCATGCCCCCGTAGTACTGCATTTTCCGGTTCCACTCCTCCGGGTCTTTCTCAACATAATACGTCGTCATCTGCGTCCGCACGAAACCAGGGGAGATGCTGTTGACTCGGATCCCGTGCTTCGCCCACTCCATCGCGAACGTGTGCGTCAGGTTCCGCACCGCGGCTTTCGTCGCGCTGTAGGGAGCTGATGGCGCGGCGCGGTTCGGCCGGTACGAGGTCATGCTGCTCGTGAAGACGATGCTGCCCTTGCAGCCAAGACGCATGAATGCGCGGGCGGCAGAGGTGGCGCAGTGGTACGCGCCAAAGACGTTGAGGTTGAAGAGTTGGTCGAGCTGGGGTTGGTCGAAGTCCAGCGCGGGCTGGTGCTTTGTCATGCCTGCGTTTGCGACCATGCCGTCGAGGCGCCCTTGTTCGGAGATGATGCGTTCGATGGCGCTGTCGATGGACGCTGGGGACGTAACGTCGCAGGAGATGTAGTGAAAGCGGTTCGGGTGCTTCTTTGAGACGGCGTGGAATTCGGCGTTGTCGGGAGTTGGCTCGAAGAGGTCCAGGCTGTAGATGTGGGCTGCTGAGTTGGCGAAGCAGACTTCTGCTATGCCGAGGCCGATGCCTCGGTTTGCACCCGTTATGGCTATTACTTTGTCCTCGAGGGTGATGCGCCAGTGGTGATTCGAGGGCGGCTCTGTGGAGAGGTAGCTGGCGGCTTCTTGCTGGACGGCGCCATTGCTGTTGCCGTTGGTAGGTTGTGTTGCTGCCATGCCTGGCGTTTGCGTTACAGGGAGTGTTTCTGTAGTGCTTGCTGAGGATTGTTGAGGTGTCTCATCCACCGAAGGCGACATTTTTATGGTGTTCGAGTACTACAACGAGGTGACTACACTGGCGTGTTGCTTCAGTGACTGGATGTGGGTCGCTGAAATGCTTGTTTGCCCAGGTATTTATGTGTTCAGAGTGAAAGAAATTGTGGATTAGCTTTGAATGAGTTCGCAGCAGACGGTTTAAGTATGTGTAGCTTTTGCTATGTACCGTTGATCCTGTATCGTTCCTTCCCCAGTGCGGTCTTCGAACGTCTTATACCTTACTCTCCGCATCATCTTCGGGGGCATGCTCGCGAAGTGTCCCGACTGCTGTGCGGCAGGAGACAGCTGGGTGACGATGGAGTGACGAAAAAGACGATCCTCGGCCGTTATGACCCTGCATGAAACACTGCAAGCCATCTGCATTCGGCCCAGAGAGCTCATGCTTGGCGTGGAGAGAGCTGACCTCGAGACGAGGCATGGCAAAGTCTAGTTGGTGTACTAGTGTGTGATCACGCAAAAGTTCAGAACTGCCGACATCCCTCATTAATTCCTGAGGCATTAAGACCTCGTCTCGAGTCATCCCCCGGACGGTTCACGCTGCTGCCACAAAGCACTTTCCTCCGCATGGTCGGGGGAAGTCAGCAACTGTGTCGGCAACAAGGGTCTGCAATGTGCGCTGACGTGTCTAAACCCTCTGCATGAGAGCATCACAAGCAATTCGGCGATCCAAATCTGGTAATCTAGGCTGGAAGCTTGGGGCTAGACACTTCGATTGGCTGAGCTCCCACAGCTTGTGCGTCTGCAGTACGATGCGGGAGGCTCTTGACCCCGAACCAGTCAGCCGCCGTCCCATCAGATGGAGCACGCGGGAGAAGCATCTACTTGCGAGCTGTTCGCCACAAGTAAAAGCAAAACCCTGGCCGCCGAGCCGAAAACGTATTAGCATGGGACGAAGCCCGATATGTCGAAAGACATCATGCTCTGATACTTAAGTATCCCCCGTTGTCTCACAGCTTCCTCCTCGCAGAATACCTTCAACCCACCACCTAAACACAGATCTATCGCCTTGGATCAGCTACCATGAAGTCAGATCTCGACAACACCAAGGCTGAGGCCCAATTCTACGAGCTCGACGAAAGGCGTAGCGAAACCCTAACATGGACACCCGAAGAAGAGAAGGCGCTCGTTAAGAAGATTGATTCTTATCTGTTACCATGTATCTGGCTCATGTATCTTTTGAGCTATATGGTAACCAACCCTGATCCTAGCTCCGAGAACCTTGGCGACTAACAGACATCAGGATCGTACCAACATCGGCAACGCAAAGATAGCGGGTATGGCCGACGACCTCGAATTGAGCAGCAAAGAGTACTCTATGTGTCTGGTTGTCTTTTTCATCACATACGTGTAAGCGAAGCTTCGAATAGGAATTTTGCAAGTACTAACAGCATGGGACAGCTTATTCGAAGCCCCGAGCAACATGATCCTTGTGAGGTCCCGTCCTTCACTTTTCCTACCAATAATCATGGCCATATGGGGCGCTTTGACATGTTGCATGGCTGCCATCAACGACTACACTCACCTGCTGGCCTTGAGACTACTTGTGGGTGTGTTCGAGGCGGCATTTGCACCGGGTATCTTGATGATTATCTCCTCATGGTATAAGAAGAATGAACAATCAAGGCGATTCGCTGTGTACCTATCGGCAGCGATCCTGTCCGGAGCTTTCGGCGGCCTGTTAGCCGGAGCCATCACTGGTGGGCTAGAGGGCTCCGGTGGCCTTCGTGGTTGGCGATGGCTGTTCATCGTCGAAGGGGTATGTCTTGACCAAGTGCTCGACTGAGAAATCGCACTGACCAAATACAGGCTGCAACCATTGTCTGGGCATTTTGTGCCAGTTTCATCCTCCTTGATTTTCCCTCGAACACAAAGAGACTCACGGACCGAGAAAGAGCGATCGCCATCGCAAGACTTCAAGTAGGAAACGTGCAGGTACGGACCGCTACTCATAAAGTAGGCAAGCGTATAAGCTTTGTCAACGCCATCACAAACTGGCGCACATGGGGCTTCATCATTGGCTATATGGTAAGGATTGCCTAGAAACGTGTTTCTGACTGCCATGGCTTACACTCTCAGGTGATCGTCGGCAGTTCGACACTCTCGTACTTTTACCCGACATTGGTCCGCGGTCTGGGATACACCGACACTGTTCACGCTCAGTACATGACTGTCCCAATCTATGCAGTAGCCTTTGTCTGCACGGCCGTCACAGGGTATTTCTGTGACAAGATTCCAGACTGGCGGGGTGTCGTCATTGCTGGCTGGTTGACCGTCTCGTTGATCACCTCGATTGTGGTCTGCACCGTGTACGATTACACGACCCGTTATGCGATGTTGATCATCATGGCAGCTGGACTGTGGGCTGCGAACGCTCTATCTTTGTCTTTCGCCTCCTCCACATTTGGTTCCATGGAGGCCGAAACCAGAGCTATTGCTTTGGCACTTGTCAACGCCATGGGTATGCTACCATTTGCTCACAAACGGGAACCAAGACTGACAGCTTTAGGCAACCTTGCTTCGATCTATGGCAGCTACTTGTTTCCAGCTGAAGATGCGCCGAAGTATCTTATGGGGTTTGGGGTCATCTCAGGTCTGCTTGGCGTGGGAATTACTGTTTACCTGCTGCTGAATATCTTCGTCAAGCGGATGCAGTCGTGAGCGATACCTGGGTCGCAACACCGGTTGGATCAAGGCTAGCGTATGTAATCATAGACTATGTCCACGCTGTCATCAAAATGTTGACCAAACTTTTTGCAAGTCAGCAAGGAGCGATTTGGTCGGAAACCTGTTTGATTCCAAGATCCGATCGAGTATTCCATACAATGCTTTTTGCTGCTCTGGTAGTCGGACGCATCGCCCTGCGACGTATAAACTGTTCGAATAAGCGCGTGTTTAGTCAGGAGGAGCAGGTAGTACTTGCGCTTGAAAATGTACCATAGCAGATGGATACTCCATGGCTGTGGGCGACTGCGCCAAGCCACATATCATAGTCACAGCTTCATTAAGCATTCGCTGACTACCGTGGTATGCATTTAACCCACCGATGGATGGTCGGTTGAGGAGTATGAGGATTTTGGCAGAATAGTAATACTGCATGGCTGCGGCATGATGTGGAGGATGAATCCACACAGGTGGGAAAACGACAGCGCCTACGTCGATATCGACCACTGGAAGAGGTCTATATGTAGGAGGGAGGTTGTCGTACCATTCTTGCAGATCTGATAGGTGTCTTTCGCCTTCCGCTATCCGCGAGCTAAGATCGGTGCTGTTTCTGACATCCTGTGTGGCATATTTTACTGCTCTCGCAAGCAGATAGGTAGCACGAGATGCGAACTCATGTCCACGAAGACTGCTCACGAGCTTGGTTGGTTCCCATATTGTTAGAGGTTTTCGATTCTGCCACAGAGCTGCCCAAATGTCTTGCCTCAACCAGTTCCACCAGACAGCTCCTGGGAGTCCATCCCGCTCGCCGTTGGTGCCCTGACCACGCTGAATCCAGAAGACACCCTTGAGATGCTTCTCCCAGTCAGCTGATCTGTTGGTATGGAAATACTCGTACGAACTGATCAATGCCGCCGTCGCCAATATCTCAGTGCTACGAGTATAGCTTTGGTATTGCATAGCCTTAGACAGATAGCTCAATGTTTCAAAATAGAGCTGAGTAGAGATAGCGTCGTCATCGTTGCTGAAACTCGATCTCAGTCTGTGGTAAGCGGTAGCAGGTTCGTTTTGTTGATCTTCCGAGGGGTTGTGCAAGCTTTTGAAACGCGCCGACACAGCTAACACAGATTTCAGCAGCCCAACGTTGCGCATTGCAAGATGAGGTATATATTCTGTAAATGTACGCTCAGCATCGAAGAGATCGAAGATAGGTCCGACATGTTCGATGTAATATCTGAGATAGCTCAATTCCTGCTCGGACATGGTGACAGGTGCTGAAGTGTTCCAGGGCTCCTTAGCCACATTGTCATGGTATGAGCCGATACCATTGCCAGGAGCAGACAACGGCCTGGCGATCTGAGGGCCTGTTTGTGCATGTTCTTGTGAAGACTGCCTGCTGTGTAAGAACTGGCTGGGAGATGCCGTCGTGGATCGTGATGGATTTATGGGCTCGAAGCTCCATCTGGAGTTGCTATCTTTCAGAGCTTGGTAGCTCGAAGCACTCTTTGCGGCATCATGTGCTACCAAATCCCACCATTCGTAGGGTGCTTGACCTGGTGTGAAGGAAGCAGTTGGAGTGACTGGCGAGATAGCGGCCTCAGCTGGGGACGCTATCTCGGGCGGTGGTTGATGATATGCTTGTGGTGATGCTGTATTGGGCTGTGATTGGTATCCTTGTGAAGAAGGACAAGAATAGTCTTGCCCAAACGAGCCTGCTCGAGCCGATCCCACAATTACACGGTTGTGCACAAAGGTGCTGCTTGATGCACCGGAATGACGTCGATATGTAGCAGTAGAGAGCTCTGGTAAGCTTTGGAAGTGCTGTGGGACATCTTTGTCGGGAGTGACCGTGCTCCAGGAACCTCGTTTCGACAGTGCTGGCGAGAAGAGGGCTATGTCACGCTCGTTTCGCGACCATGGTTGGTCCTGCGGGTAGATGCACTCGCGCTCAGACTTGCAGCATTGTCCACAGAGTGGTCGCTCCTCGTCGCATTTCAGACGTCTTTTGCGACAGGTCAGGCTTTCAGTCCAGTCAACGAAAGATCAGATTGGAGTTTCAATTTGTGTGGTCTTACCATCCGGTCGTAGTTCGCAAACCTCGTCCACGCGACGGTCTCGGCTTCCTCTTCTTCTGTGGGTCATGAACATCCTCCACCGTGCTAGCCATGGAACGAGTGCATCTTTCTGGCTTCTCGAAACGAGGAACAAGGAGGTACGTGTAAGGAACTGTGCACACGCGGAAAAAGGTGGGAGATGTGTTCGGTGCCTCGAGACGGTGACAGGTTCCCCGCAAACGGCTTTAGCGATCTGCGGAAATGGAGTCTTAGCTCCAGTTGCCGTCGCCTAAACCCTTGCCAATAGCCGAGCAGCCCGGGCCAATCGTCGGGTGCGAATGACGAAGCACAGAACTGTAACTTAGTAACGTCGCTGATACCTTCTGAATTGGATGCTTCAAAACCCGTATCAGTCTCTCGACGTTAAGACGAGGAACAGCAATAAGCTGTCAATAGGAAGAAGCGTTGTTGGACCATAGACAGCACCACTTCAGCCAAGACGAAGATGCTGGCGAAAGATAGTTCAAATAAGACGCTGGACATCCTTCAGGCGGCAGAACAGGATGGTTACGGTGTGCTAGCTGCCATTGCATACAACGTCGAACACGTCACAGCTTTCGTTCGCGCGGCTGAGTCGTGTCGTTCGCCACTTATCCTTCAGCTCTTCCCATCGACGTTAAAGCAGCTTCCGTCGTTGGTGCACGCGGCATCGGCAGCTTGCAAAAGTGCATCAGTTCCAATATCACTCCATCTGGACCATGCGCAGGACGAGGACCAGATCCGACATGTGGTGGATACGATGCCATTCGACTCGATCATGGTGGATATGAGCCATCACGAGCATCACGAAAACCTGCAGAAAACTAAAGAATTAACCAGACTGTGTCACCAGAAAGGTATTGCGGTTGAGGCAGAAATTGGTCGCATCAATGGCGGTGAAGAGGGCATTGCTGATACTGGAGACCTGGAAGCACTATTCACTTCTCCAGAAGAAGTTGAGGAATTTCTTGGTGTCGAAATTGACCTTCTTGCCCCAAGTATTGGCAACATCCATGGGGATTATCCGCCGGCCGGTCCACAGCTCGACTTCGATCGGCTAAAAAGCATCCGTCAGCAGACCAACGGCCGTGTGAGAATAGCCCTACACGGTACCAATGATTTCAGTCCAGAGCTGACGAAGGAATGCATCGCTGGGGGTTCTACGAAGATCAACGTCAACAAATTGCTCCTTGAATGTTGGAACAAGTTCTTGAAACACAACTCACACTTATCGATAGTACAGCTGATCGATCAGGGCATAGAGATTCTGCAGAAGGAGACGGAGCGATGGATGGTAGTCTGTGGTAGCGCTGGGCGGTGTGGTGCATGACGCTCTTCTGTTTCGGGTAGCGACCGCGCCCATGATCCAGTTTGACCACGTGCTCTTGCCGCAACAACACCAATGCCTGGAATTATGCGGCTCTTGTTTGATCACTCTGGCTGGCCAGGCATCTTACAGTTCAGCTGATGGTCGCTCGATTTGAGACGCCAAACTATCGAGGAGCAACTTGAACTCTTCTTGAGGCCACCCAGAATTTGTAGCAGCCTTACCTCAATCGCGACCCTAGAGTGACTGTCTCGGCACAGACTTCCGCTCGGCGTCAATGGCTACCGTGGCAGACAAAGAAACACTTGATGGCAGTGCTAACGTAGTATCATGGAGGCTCGACGAGCAACCTGCAGAACTCCGTTTCGTTTTCTTTCTCAGTTCCTTGCTCTTTCCAGTCGCGTATCCGGGCGGTTCTTTCACTGATATATCTTCACCAAGAGGCCGCCGTGGAGATTTGCCGAAGTTCAACGTGTCCTTTCACTACTTGTTGCTAACAGTCGTCCTAAAGGACGTCGCATCTCCTATTCCAGCTTTTCACTTCGGTCAATCCACCTAACTCTTACCATTGACACATCCCACAAACCGGAGGACTACCTGGACACTCAATTTGCCAGAGCGGGGATGACATTAGCAAATGTTGTCAACAATGCTTTGGTCTACCTTGTTGATCTGCTTGAATGGTCCAGAAGCATTCAAGATGCTCTAGCAAGGTATGCCACTACAAAGACGCATGATGCTAGTGTCTCGCCCTTCTCACAGCTAAGCTCAATCCACAGACCCGTTCCGGAGGCCCCGGTAAGGAGTGCGGAGGAGGAGCGTCTTGCGAAGTTCGTTGAGCTTGTCGCAGATGCTCAACGAGTTGGCCTACCCCCTGGTCGGACAACAGAGCAAGCATTGTTGATGGCACTGACGACATGGAGATATCAAACAACCAAAGAAGTTGTCTCATACGACCTCAAAGCCCGTCGATATAGAGCGGGAAACACGAATTCAATCGAAGCTGATGCTCTCCATGAAAGCGATATCTGCGTGCTCCGGCCTCACCCCACCTACAAAGATCTATACATCACAGCCGGCAATCTTCTGCGCCCAGAAGACTCGGAATGTTCGATATGCAGAATACCTTTCTCTGACGGAGACGAGGTTATTATTCACCGAATATGCTGTTATGGCTTTCACCAACAGTGTCTCATGTCTTGGTTCCAGCACGCGGCCCGGCCCCAGTGTCCACTTGACAATCAGACTCTTGCAGGAAGGCCACAAATTGATGCTGCATCAGAGCAGAACGCCCAGGTCACACAGACACGGCAGCAAGTCCAGACACAAGCTCCGCCAGCTCAGGTGGCACAGATCGTGCAAGAACAAACCCCACAGCCTGCTGGTGCTCGCAACCATAGGTCAGCTCAGCGAAATACAGTCGGTAATCGTGCTATTCGAGCTCGTGGGCCCAATGCGCCTGTGGGGGACCGCAGAAGTCCACGCGTAGCTCTGCACGAACGCCCTGCGCGTGTGCTGGCTATCGTTCGAGATCGTACCAGGGTTGGGAACCGGCAGACAGCTTCAGTAGGCCAACTTCAGCATACGGCTCGGAACCGAAACCCAGCTGCAGTGGGCCGATGGCAAGACGCGGCTCGCAACGCTGGGTACCAGAACCAGATGCGACCTCAATGGAGATGAAGATGGTAGGCACGGTCGGCTTTGGATGAGTCTAGTTCGGGGGAGATCGCAGTCAGAGTCCGAACAGTTTCACACCGCCGAAGGCAAGAGTTGGGATATTAGCCTAAACCGCACTTTCCATTTTCTCCCTTTTGGATGAGCCATGTAGAATACCAGCTTCAATACTTTGAGATCCTCGTCTGGCTGAAAAGTATTGCGGTCTTGCGCTGACAGCGTTGTCTCTGAGAAGGGCCATCAATTCTCGGTATCGGCGTCTCGGTGACAGATTCGTCCGTTTAGCAGCCACAAGGTGGAATTAAGCACCGTCGGATATCGGTCCAGGCGCATCAAAGCCCCACTGGGAAGCCTAGCTTCGTCTAATCTGGGGCCTGACTATGTTTTGACCGAATCATCTTCCAGCTTTTCATTCTGCCTGATGAAGCATCCATCCCCCTCACTTGTCAGCTGGGACCGCCATCATGAGTGATCCGGCCCCGATCGTGCCGCTAATCATGCGTGTCCGAACAGGCGAAGTGCTTGCTGACGTACCTTACGGACATGATATATACCTACAAATTGATCATCTGTTTGAGCTCTGACTACAATCGTGCCTATCAACCCCTCTGATACATCTCGATCCAGCTCTATCCACAATGTCACCCCCGTTTGGCCCTCATGGCGGTCGTCCACGAGGCCCTCCTCCTTTCGTGGTCCAGATTCTCCGAGCCCCGCTTACCTTGAACAACACCATCGCACTAGCCATCACAGTCTCCGTCCACCGCAGTCGACAGGCCCTCAATGTCGGCGAGAAGATGGGATGTGGATTCATGCGTGGTGATGCAGCATTCGGCATCCTTGCTGTGCTGTTCGCCATGTCAATTGGCCACAACATCTTGACTGTGATGCGCTTCCACAGAATCCGCAAGGAAGTCTTTGGGGAGAGTATGTGTGCTGCCCGGCGAAGATGGAGACGACAAGGTGCAGTCGTCTTGGACGAAGAAGAGAGACAAGCCAGAATGCAGAAGTTCAAAGAGATGGGAAAGCGTATGCCTAGTCTTGTCATTTCGACTAGTGATGTTGTGCTTGCGATAGGCTTCCTCGGCCTCTATATCCTAACCACCCTCCTTGCGAAGAAGGAAGGAAAGGTTGAGCTTGGTGTTGCCTACTCTAGCATTGGTGCACTTGTTGCTTGGTACGTTCTTCTTGGTCGACAGACCATTTGTGTTGCTGCGGCACATGCTAATGTTAAATTGCATAGTGTTCTCAATCTCATCATTGGTATCAACGGTCTCAAGTTCTGGGCACGTCAACACAAGAGGACGGAAGAGTCGAATGTCCAGGAGGTCGAAGCTGCCGATGCAAAAGAGAAATTGCTTAGTGAATGAGCTAAGGAAATCCCTTGCCTGTCCTTTGCCTTTCTGCGTCACAACAAGGGGATCTTGCAGGCTCGAGGTGAAGAGGTATGACTTCGCCTTTGCGCTTGTTGCAGCATGATGAAGTGGCGCGGCGACCGGGCGCTTTGAGAAGCGGCACTGACGACTTCGTACAAGATTAGCTAAAATTGGATACCGATTCTGACATCTTGCTCAATAGCAAAATCAACGATAACAAGCACTTTTGTTCAACTTCACGCCCACCTCAAGAGCCTTTATATATACGCAAGTCCACCAAGCTTTCTCGAACTCTTCTGCCACTACTGGCGGGGTATCCAAGTATCACTTACGCCGGCGTCAGGCATGTTTACACAGAGAAGCTTATTTCGTGCAGCGCAATATCCGTCCGAGCGCTACTCAGGGGACGAAGAAGTTAGTAGTGTGCAGTGGTGACTAGGATGGTTCATGGAGACTCGTAGTATAAGGACTTCAACCACGTTGGGCTTGACATACTTGCAATTAGAGATCAGACTGTCTTATAAGCTTCCCTAACTCTTGTACAGCATCTTTACAGCCCTGCTCAACGTCGAAGTTACCAATGATGCCATTCCTCCTGTTGATCTCGCTTTCGATCTTCTTGAAATCATCACCAACACCTGGTGCTCGCCACTCATACGCATCACCGATGAATCTGCTACTCTGCACGAGCCACTGACCTCTCTCTCGTCTGTTCATATCAAAAGCCGTAAACGCCGCTTCGATGTCTGGAGCATCCTTCACCCGCTCGTCGGCCAATAACTCAGCCATGACCAGGCTGTCCTCTATGCAGAAGCCTGCGCCCGCACCATGATGTGGGCTTGTCGCATGAGCGGCGTCTCCAACTATGCATACACGACCTTTGTTGAACCGTGGCACAGGATTTACTGCAAGATCAAAGATGGCCCAAACGTCGAGATCTGGCTTCGTCAGTTTCAGCAGCTCGATGACGTTCGGTCCGTAGCCATCGAAGCCTTTCAGAGCATCCTCCCGCTTCGCAGGTCGAGTCAGCCGCTGGTAATCAGGCCAATCGTCGTCATCTGTCCTGAATGCAACGATGTTAAGCGTTTTCCCGTGCTCCACAGGAAAGGTCAAGACGTGTCCACCAGGACCCATATGCATGCAGGAATTCCTGCCTCTCTCCTCTCCAATGGCGTTGACAGCTTGGTCCATAGGGACGAGACCTCGATACGCATACTTGTGTGTATAGCTCGGATGAGCACAAGGGTGGTTCTCGCCAAACATCACCTTCCGTACTTGTGATTTGATGCCGTCGCTGCCGATTACCGCATCTGCTTGCGCTGTACTCCCGTCCTCAAAATGCATCACCTGCTTACCACTGTCGTCCTTGCTAATAGCTCTCAATCTCTTCCCAAATTTCGCAATGTCACTAGGTAACAGCTTCACCAACTCCTCAAGGAAACGTGCTCGATGAACGCCATTCTGGCCTATCGAACTGGTAATGGTGAATGCAGCCTCCTGATACCCAGCTTCCTTTAGTGAATCATCGTATCCATTCAGATAGTCGAACCAGACTTTCTGCTTGCTTGGCCACGCATTCCTGGTACAAATACGTTCGAAAGCGTCGTAGATGCCTTGGTGGCAGAGCTTCATTCCAGCGACAGCATTCGGGCTGAACGAGACGCCAGCTCCAATCTCCCCAAACTTTGGTGCCTGTTCATAGATCCTCACAGGAACATTGCGGTGGTGGAGGGCTATGGCGAGAGATAGACCTGCTATGCCACCGCCGATTATGGCGATCTCGAAGTTCTTCTTTGTGGCCATGGTGCAGTGATCTGCCTCGACGCGTCTGAGTTTATGCTGCACTGAGCTATTGGTTCTGCACAAGTATGTGTATAATTGGACCTTGGCCTTCTACAGACCTAGAGTGCTTCATCGGATCTGTTCTCGGATACGTCACTTTTCTATCTCCATATCACTATTGAGCAAACACGTCTACAATGATCGTATCCAGCCGGGTACAACAACCTCAGTTGGCAACTTATCACTTCTACGCGGGCCACGGGCAGCGTTAGTGTTCGTTGTTGACCGAGTTGGAAGTCTAGTGTACGGCGGGCTTGGATCTACGAATTTCATGGCAAGAGACTTTGCACAATGGGACGATTGTACCTCATTTTGAACCGTGGCAAATAGTCTGACGTGTCTATCTCGATGCGCATGGAGCCATGGACAAATCCAAAGACGACTCGGGCGGGTGTCCTATCACTAAACCAGCCTCGACCAGCAGCATGATTTGAGGCCGCCGATGTCATGGTCACTTCAAGACGCGTTGCACGCTTATAACCTAGAAGAGTATATTTGCCGAGGGTTACGGGCGGGGGCTACCGCACCTTTCCTGTTTATTATTTTCGGACTTTGCACATTCTATG
>Ga0066648_10000735_pt1 | contig 20466 bp, 19 predicted proteins | sample CryGeyCG12114_NA_FD_59537 | JGI IMG/M metagenome (GOLD analysis project Ga0066648, IMG submission 59537) | Groundwater microbial communities from aquifer - Crystal Geyser CG19_WC_8/21/14_NA | ecosystem: Environmental > Aquatic > Deep subsurface > Groundwater | place: USA: Utah: Grand County... | reverse complement strand
CATCAACGGGTAATCTTAACTAAGTGATCTTACGGAAATTAAAGATCTGTAAAAACTAATGGTCTCTGTTGCTATTCTTATTGGATTAAAAACATCGAGCTCCGGAAGTTTAGGCGATGACTGCGTGTTTTCAAATAATATTTCTTTCATACAATTTTCTAAATCTTCAGTTGATAATTCTCCTTGATAGGTTTTTATCCATTGGGCCCCGACAACTTGCTTTAATTCAGCTAATGCCCATAAGTTAGGAGCTAACGTTTTTTTATTGAAGCTTAGGTTGAGAAAAGCAGAACCAGAGTTGAAAATCTTATTATAAGGAGTAACAACTACATCCGCACAGTTGAAATAAAACTGCAAATCCTCATTTTTTATAAATGAATTAACAAATAATATATTATCACAACTATTTAAAACATTGTTCAATTCAATCTTGATATCTTCGTGTACTTTGCCTGCGATTAATAACAATACCTTTGAATTCTTAATCTCTTTATAGGCCTTTACAAGGCCTATAACATTTTTATAAGCACGTATTTGCCCCAAAAAAAGAAATACAAACTTATCTGGAGACACATTTAATATCTTGCGAGCGAATTGTCTATTAACTGTATTTATGTAATACTCCTTGTAGTGGGGGTGAAAGATATGAACAAATCTTTGGCTGTTATTTTTATTTGCTTTACTTTTAATAATATCTAAACCAGGTTGATTAAGACTTATAAAACCATCAACCTTTTTGTATAAGAAATCATCTAAGGCTTTTTGAAGATGTGGAAATTTACTTTCATGTGCTTCTAAATTATGCACCGTCCAAACAATTTTTTTGCCTATGATTTTAATCAAATTAATGAAAATAAAAAATATGTATAACCTTATTTTTATTAATAATATATTCTTCCCAAACAGAATATTGCTTGGCCAATGAATGTGAAAAATTTTATAGTTATTTATAAAAATGCATTTTATAATACAATCTAAGGTTAATTTGAACTCATAAACAGAATAACCTTGTTTAACTATATTGTCATATATTATATAGTTATAAGGGTTATCTGCTTTTGTTGAGAACGCGGGCCATGCATATACTCCAAATGTTGTCATTGATGAATATTAACATTAATTTTTTGCCTTTATACTATTTACCCCCAAATGCCTTCTTAAACGTTTATAAAATCCAGCAAACAATCCTCCATCAATTTGTATTCGCCTATCTGTAGTCCAAACAGTTGCGTTTGGATGACTCACACGGAAAAGCTTTTTTTCAAATTTAGTCCTGAGTTTAACTCCAAGCCAACCGTCTTCATTAGTTCCAACAGGATGATTAAAATAGTCAACTTGAATTCCCTCAAGCCTTCTAAAGCCTGAATTAAATCCGTATATATTTACTGCTTCCTCTTTGAATACTTTACTTATCCACTTAGAGATGTCTGATATGTATTCGTACACTAAAAATACAGAACGGGATGTACCCACGGTGGGGAGAAATGAAAATATCCCATAAGTTATAGCAATATTTTCTTGGTAGAGAGGCTTAGACATCATATCTATCCACTCTGGTGGGTATATTGTGTCAGCATCAGCATTTAAGATGTAAATGCCCTTAGCTGCCCTCAAACCTGCGTTTCTTGCTGGCGTTATTCCTTGTTGAGTTTCTAGAACACAAGTTACTCCTGAAAGACTAATTAACTTACCTGTATCATCACTAGAATTATTATCAACTACGATAACCTCTACCTTTTTAGACGTGGTTGTGTCTGCTAATGAAGCTATAGTTTTCAGTATATTTTCAGCTTCATTGTATGCAGGGATCACTATTGATATTTCTGGGTAATCAGAATATATTTTTTTGATATTTTGATTAATCAATTTCATTCTCTGTTCAAGGACGCTTCGAGGCTGATCATGTTTTTTTATGTAATTAGGTATAGTAAGGTGACGCATGAAGAGCGGAGGTTTATTTACGAGTAGATATAAAAACAGAAAATCAAACGTTATTTAGCAGTGAAGTAACAAAATTTAGGATGATTTTATGACATAGCTCGCTGAGATTTATTCCATGCAGCGGGTTGCGCTTTTCGCAAAAAACGCCAATACCCACGAAACACTGCTACATTCATCATAGTAAAATACATGGGGATTAATGATGCACCAGTAGTGTAATTATGTGAAGCAGCCCACCAACCCAATCCTGCGACTGCGTAGAATAGTAATTGTAAACTTAGAATATATACATATAAAATAGTGCTTGTAAAAGCCAAATAAATGTTAATCGGTATTAATAACGCTAGCAGTAGTGGGGTTAAACTCCAGCGTAGTACTCTATGCGAGATGTAAAGAAAAGTAACAACTGGTTGACGAAGTGGATTAAGGAGGGATGTAAGACGACTCATAGATTGCCAGCCTCCTGCTGCTATTCGAATCTTGCGCTCCATTTCTTCACCTAAGGAAGCTGAAGGCAACTCCATTGCATACGCCTTAGGTTCGTAGATTACTTTATAGCCAGCCTCTACGATACGCATTGACTGTACGAAGTCATCCAAAATGGTGTCCTCTTCTAAGGGATTGAACAATTCCGTACGAAAGGATACTAATTCCCCAGCAGCTCCCATTAAACTGTATATTCTCGAATCACAACGCTTTAAGAATGACTCATACTTCCAGTACAAACCTTCTCCAGAACCAGAAGTGCTTCTATTGCTCAGTATCTGTTTTTCGCCAGAAACTGCTCCTACAGTAGGCTTTACATAGTGCTGCACTAGTTTGCGAATTGCTTCTTTATTAAGCAAAGTGTTACAGTCCGTAAATATGACGTAGGGAGTATTCACGTAACGCATTGCTCTATTTTCGGCCATCGTCTTACCACCTCGATCGGGCACGTATAGATGCCGTACACTTGGGTAATTTGCTAAGATAGCGTTGGAGTTATCAGTTGTGCCATCTGTAATAAATAGGAGTTGCAGCTTAGCAGTTGGGTATTCAAGTGCTAGACAGTTTTGAACCTTTGCATCCAGAATAGCCGCCTCATTATAGGCTGGAACGATGAGCGTTACCTCTGGCTCGTAGCTTTTATTTCCAGATCTTTCTTCACCCTGTTTGCTAAAGCTTGCCCATATCCATACAATAAGGCCATAGCCCAGATAAGTATACAGTATAATGGCTAAGGAAAGCCAAAAAATGAGAGAAACCATTAAAAGTGAAAGTAAAGTAAGAAGAAACAACTAACGATATACTAGTGAGGACGAAACCATTCATTGGAATCAATGCTGTACTGTTTAAGTATTCGGGCGGGATTACCGCCAACAACTGTGTAAGCAGGCACATTTTTGGTAACCACGCTGCCACCAGCTACTACAGCATGTTTCCCAATATGCACCCCCGCCGTAATAACTGCGTTTGCTCCGATCCAGACCTCATCTTCTATGATTATCTCAGCTGATGTGCAGGGCTGATCTTTTATTGGTATGTGGATATCCTTGTAAACGTGATTCAACCCAGAAAAAACTACATTTTGCGCAATGATAACATCGTTACCGATACGTAGTGGACCAATCAAGACAGAAGAAATTCCGATAAAGGTACGGTCTCCTATAAAGACACCACCTATACCGTTATTAATAGTAACATAGTCTTCTATTAGTGATTCTGCCCCTACCACAAAGGGATTAAAGGGTACTACATCCAAGCGAGTGCGCCAACGCACTAGCGTACGACGACCATATTGGTGTTTAAATGGATTAATGAACCACCGCACCCATAACCGCGGACGGGCTTGCCGAGGAATTATCAGCAGAAATAGCACCGCTTTTTTTAGCCTGGGATTGTTTTTAATGCTATCAATTACTGTCATCCTACTAGTAGTCAATCTGAGTCGGCTCGCTACTCTTGATAGGTTCAAGAACAATACCTTTATCAAGCTTTGTGTATGAGTAAGTATCTTAACTAGATTACGGAATTGAGCTAAGCAATCTGATTCCAATTTTACTGCTTACGCAAACTGTTTAGGCCTCTGTTTTACTGTTATGAATCACTAATTATTTTAGTAATGTATAAAGTAGGATCAGAGCACGTCATTTTCTGGGCATGGCTCGTAAGCCGTGCGCTACACCTAACAAAAAGCAAATCAAAGCTGGCAGAAAAATGATTTCCCAAGGCATTTTAGCACATAATTAATCTTGCGTTTCTTGCGTGTAAGAAGCGCCATGAGGTGTAGGTAAAAAAGATGCTTTAGCTTTCTTCAGTTGCATAAGCGCCAAAACCATAGCTCCTAATGCTATTGGCAAATGCCAGATAGCCTGTGCCACCTGACGATTGTACATGTGGGCCGGTAAGGAAAGAAGTAATGCACTGCCCGTTCCAATTAGCAATCCAGCCCAGAAAAGGGGGGGGGGACCTAGTTGGATTCCTAACAATGACAAGAACAGTAGCAGACTCAGCAGTCCCAGCAATAGAATCCGGGGAACGAGAAGCGTTTGCAAGACCTTGTCAAAAAACTCCATATTTCCACGCCAGAGTTGTACTGGTGCCTCCCAAAAATATTTTTGTAAAAATTCAAGTTGAGCTGCTATCCAGCGGGTCCTTTGAGTGGTAAAGGCCTGCGAGTTAGGTATCTTCTCATCATACACGTAAGCGGTCGATAAGTAACCTATTTTGATTCTGTCTTTCACTATGCGAAAATCCATTTCTTTGTCTTCGCCGGGTGTATCACCTATGTCATGCAATAACTGTTTAAAATAACTGTATCCGAAGGCCATACCGGAGCCAATGAGGGCCGCTGACATACCTAATCTGGCGTGGCCTTGCCGGAAGATATGGTTATTGATCTCTTCGTTACATGCATCTAGTAATGCAAACGGAGAATCTAAATTTTTCGCAGTGCGATGTCCTTGTATAACTCGGTAGCCATTTGCGAAGGCTTGATTTACTTGAGTTAAAAAGTTGTCGCCCATTACATTATCAACGTCAAGAACAACTGCTATATCATATAATTCAGCTGGAATTACCTGAGTCGCAGAGAGTAAGGCCTTTCCCTTAGTGCTTTTTTCAAATGTTACTTCCAGCACCTCAATACCTTGCCCACGCAACTCTTTTACCGTCGTTGGCTGCAAACCGTCCGCAATGACGTAAACTTGCATATGGCCTAAGTATGGGTGGCGTTGCGCGATAGGTGCCGTCTCTAAAATAACCAAATCCGAGCGGTAGGCCGGAATCAGGACACATACGCGGCGAAAGGTTGTGGTTGTACTTGCTATAGATATGGAAGTTGATTTCCTGTATCCAGCTAGTGCAAAGAATAATAGGTACAGGACATTGAGCAATAAAAATATACCTATCAAGTACAGTAGCAAGGATAAGATAACTAGGAAGATACTCATGAGAGAAAATGGTTTTGATGTATGTTGCGCGGTTGCAGATGCCACCTCAGGCCTCGCCACAACGCATGCATATATTCCTGCTCAAAGCGCAGAGCAAATACTAAAAGTTGCTTGGGTACCGCTACAAATAGAAAAAAGAGCAGCCCGCTCCAAAAGCGCACGCCTGTAGAATTGCGACGGATGTACAGTAGTCGGTTACGGTACATATAATATGTACGCATTACCGATCCCTTCCCTACGGAAACTGACTCTTTGTGGTATACTGTAGACTCACCAACGTAATGGCAGCGGTAGCCAGCCCGCTTAATCATTTCACACCAGTCTAGTTCCTCATAATAGAGAAAGTAAAGCTCCGGCATCATCCCCACTTGCTGAATAATTTTCATGGGTACCATCATCGCAGCGCCGTGTGCAAGGGCGGTATTATAGGACAAGTTATATTGCCCTTCATCCTCTTCCATCAAGCCGACTGTAACACTGCGTCCCGTCCAAGGGTTAATTCCCGCGCAACCAGCATATTGGATTAGTTTGTCAGTATTGTGGAAAAGTATTTTGGGTGAGGCAATACCAATCGCCTGGTTGGATTCGAATAGGGCCACTAAAGGTTCAAGGAAATTTGGAGCCACTTCCGTATCGTTATTTAAAAAGAGAATGTATTCTCCTTTTGCAACCGCAATTCCTAGATTATTCCCTCCCGCAAAACCTAAATTCTCATGTGAGCGAATAATACGCACAGTTGGAAATTGTTCTGCTATTGGATTTACCTCTTCCATAGGTGATGCGTTATCCACCACAATCACCTCAAAGTTGGGGTACGTCACGTGTTGTAGCGACGTTAGCATCTCGCACGTAACACGTGCCTGCTTATAATTAATGGAGATAATGGAAACCAGAGGCTCACGCATAAATTAAACAGGCAAAGCAGCAGGATTGGTATCGAGACTGGGGCCCCGAAAAACGAAAACCCATGAAATATATAAGATCATTGCAGAGGGCATTTGGTTCATCACCTCATTGCCATAACTGCTCACTAGAATACCTGCGAACCCAGCAGTAAGTGCTAAAAGCTTTTGTCGTAGCTGTGGGTTTTGAATTCGCCAAACAATACCACAGCAATGACCTAAAATGAAAAGCATTAGTCCAAACCAGATGATAAAGCCCACAATTCCATACTCCGCCCAAATTTTGATAAAGTAACTATCTGGAGGAATCGTGGAGAGGTAGTTTTCGTTGTTGTACTGTCTGCCCCAAGTACCGATAGATCCTACTCCCCCTCCGAAAGGTCGGGAAGCCAAGTAAGTACCTAACTTAGCTTGATTCATCAACCTTAGTTGAAAGGAAGGATCATGAGGATTTAGCGAGGTTCTTAGGCGAACAATGTCCGCATTGCCACTACCAATACTGGTATACTTTAGTCCAAAAAGTGCAATAGATGCTAATATGAAACCTAGGATTGTAATTTTAACTTGCTTGCTGAGAATTAGGTACAGGAGTACACCTGTTAAAAGCACGAACATAGCTCCCCGGGTACCCGAAATAAGCATACCATAGAGGATTAGTATGCTAGCTAAAAGCAGTAACCCTCTTTTCCACCACTTGAAGGGTCCTAAGGCTAAAATCAAACACATTACCCCCACGTGGGCTTGGGAAGCCCCGAACTGAGCAGCCTCAATATAAAAGGAAAATACTCTGAGCCTACCAAAGAGTATGTGCGTAGTACTTGCACCAGCATCTAACCAACGTTGTTCTAAGGAGTCAACGCCGAACACTTTTTGTTTAATACCATACACAGCCCCTAGTGCTGAGAACAGGATAATTAAGACTAGAAACAATTGTAAGTCTTTCTGCCGGTAAAAAATCAGGTAGCATAGTGGTACTGTAAGACACCAATATAAAGTGGTGCTCCGCATTTCGTATAGCCACCCCATTAAATTAGCCCCTGCCGGGTTGACAATTTCAACTAGGTTTATTACAAACCATACCAGTGTCAAAACACATAAGGTGTTTTGAATCCGTGACCATTTTAACTGTTCGGAACGGTTGAAAATAACGGCTAACCACGTGAGCAATAAAAGGCCGTCAATGGCAAGGCCAGGTTGTGAACCTGGAACGTGCCGACCAATCGTCATGATAAAAAAACAGTAAACAAGATAAGTTACTACTCCAAGGCGAGGGTTTAGAAATACAAATGTGACAAAAACCACTGTAAGCGTAACGCCTAGCAGTAGCACTAGTCCTAGCACACCTAAGATACTTATAAGCCATCCCACTGCCACTGCTATTATGAAAACAACCGGTAGCAGATAACGACTTCGTGTAGACTCAACAAATAATGAGTGAACTTTCATTAGCTCTTCAAAGAGAGTGAAAGGGGCTTAAATCAACTTCACTTATCTTTAATTGTTATCAAGAGTAAAACGCTGTTTGGGCTTGCCATTGCGTTTCTGGCGATGAAAGAGATACCTCCGGCTCTTCAGTAGTACCAATAACTCGCATTCCTATATAATCTTCAGTAACAGATACCTGAGCCCTGTTGAGCACAACTTCAATAGGGGCTTTGGTTATCTTGCTAATGCTTTCAAATATATTCTTGTCTGCTGCCTCCCACGGCTTATTAGCATTGACTGCTACTAGAACTAAATCCAGTTGAGGAAGTACAGCTGACGGATAAGCTTTTTCCAGAAGCGCTGGAAATTCGATAAAGACTACTGCCGAGCTTACTGAGTTCATTCCCAATAGATCATTCAGCATTATGCTCGGCATCAATCCTTGCAATGGAGAATAGAAAGCGGTTGTATTGTCTAAGCTAGGTTGAAGAAGATGACTTTCAGGTAGAAATACTGCTGACTTGATTCCAAGCGCATTTAGGCGTGCCGAAACGCTGCTGGTAAGCATAGTCTTGCCAGCAGCAGCATGGCTGCTCATGACCCCAATAATATAAGGCTCATGAGCGGCTTTCTTTTGTTGCATTTTTAAAAGTAGTTGCCGGGCAAGTTGATCTTCAGCCTTTCGAAATAATGCTATCTGTTGATCTGATGTTGTTTTTTCCGGTAAAACGCCGAACACGGGCAATTTGGTCTTTAAACTTGCAAATGCTGGGGTTTTTAAAGATTGATCTAGTAAACTCACCGCTGATATTCCTCCTGCTGTCATAAACATTGCACCAATGGCACCAAAAAGGACAAGTAGCAAACGCTTGGATTTCGCGCGATTTGGTCCGAGGTAGGGTGGATCAACAACCTTCATCCGAGAGCCAAGTTCAATACCTTGCTGAGTTACTTTGCTTTGATCGAGATTATTGAGTACAGCTAAATACTCATTTTCTGCTAGCACCCTTTCCCGCTCTAGCTTTCTCATTTCAGCTCCCAAGGGCGCTACCTTTTGATATTCTTTTCCAAAGCCATCTCGCTGCTTCCGCATGACTAGCAGTTTGGCTTTTAACTCTTCTGTCAAAATGGAATTTTTAATCCAATCCTCAACCAAACTTGCACTTGATACTCCTGGCTTGGATTGATTCTGAGCACTGTATTGGTTGATCTTTTCTTGTAGTTGGCGTTCGATTTGGTCTGCTTGCTTCTGCAATTTCTGCGTACCTGCCGTACTGTTAATGTCACCTTTACCATTATCAAACACTTCAGCATTGGCAATTTGTGTGCGCAGCTTAGTCAGCTGGTTGCTAAGCTGATAGGCTTCTTGGCTGCTAAGATTGGAAATGCCTTGATCCTTCAGGCTGTTCTCCAATGTCCTGAGGGCTGAAGAGGCTCCAGCGTATTGCAATTCCAATTCATTTGCCTGTTGCGTAAACGCTTCTCGCTGAGTAGCGGTATTTCCAGCCTGCGCATCATAATTAATGATACCGTTGGTGTTTTGGAATGCAAGCAGGCTCTTTTCCGCCGCATCTAGCCGCTGACGGGCCTTGGCAGCAGCAACTCCGAAATAGCTAACAACTGACTCATTCTGCCCTTCTTGTAACTGCTTGTGCTTGCGGATAAAAATTTGGGTAAGCTCCTCTAGTGTTTGTTGACACACTGCGGCATCATTTGACACGTACTCAATTTTTATCAAGTCGCTAGCGTCAACTTGAAACGCTGCAATCTTACTTAATGCTTCAAGCGAGTAACTGGGAGAATCTGACGCAAGAACTTTGGAAATTACATTGTCTTGACTGGATTGAGCATAAACCGTCAAATTGTTGATGGTTTCTTCTAGTGATGGAGCTACAAGTTTTTGCCGTAGTGCTACCGGTACCAGATCATTTAAATGCTGATATGTTTCTGAATTTAAAACTGTTGAATCATACTTTGTCAGCATCAGATGCCGGGCCAAAAGCCGTATCGCTACCTCCTGTTTTGTAGCCCGGGAATAGATTAGAGAAAGGAGGTTGCCATACGCTTTGTTGTTAGCATACGCATTACCTTCATTATTTTCATTAATAGTAAAGGTGGAAGCTATTCCTGTATAAATAGTGGTGTCAGAAGCATATTCCTTTACTTCCTTTCGGGTAAAGAAAAATATTGAACTAGCCGTAACCAGAGGGACAGCTAATAATAGCAGCCAATTGCAACGCAGCAAGTGAAAAAAGTCTTTTAGTGTCATTTCGTGTTCATTAAATCAGCTAGCTTCATTCCTATGACTTCTTCTAAACTAAGGATAGATGTAGCATACCTTATCTTAGCCGTTTCCTGCGCTATTCGGGCCCGAGCGTGAGACTCCTGCACGGTAGACATAGCATCAATCTGAATTTCCCGGTTGGCGAACTGTTTTTCCGCGAGTTTAAAACGAAGGCTAGCCGTCTGGTATGTCTCTTGGCTGATTTCCTGTTCCGCTCTCGCTAAAACCACTCCTTGGTACAGGTTAATAACTGTTTGTCGTATTTCTCTTTCTACTATCTTTCGATTAGCATCCGTTTGTTTTATTTGTAGCTCCTGCCTTTGCAACTCATGACGACGACTCAATAGGGTGTACAAGGACATACTAGCTTGAGCAGTGATATTATAGCGAGGTTGCGCAGGCAAATTAAACGGATTAACTCCACCCACCGGAACAGTGCTAGTCGGATCTACGAAGTTGAAAACGCTTCCATAGGTATACCCTGCTCCAACCGATATACCGCTTAAAATCCGTTTCTTTTCGAGCTTTTGATTTTCAATGGCTATCTGCTTCGCCGCATCAGCAATCTCTATCTGAGCAGAATAGGTGATGGCTGCATCAATTAGAAGTGGCAGCACAACGTCAGAAGATTGGAAAAACGTTTCTTGCCAATTCTCAGTTTGCTTTACATTATTCTGGCCAAAGGTTACTGTAACCTGAAAGGCTAATATAAAGGATAAGATAAATCTAGTCATTAAACGTTTTCTTTCTGAAATAAGGCGGGTAACGTCTTGCACACAATTTTTAGATCTTTTAGCAACGAATAATTCTTTGCGTACTCCACATCCAGGAGCTTGCGCTCTTCCTCCGACATCGTTTTGCTCCCGCGCTTGCTTACCTGCCATAAACCCGTAATGCCGGCGGGCGCGATAAAGCGAGCAGCAAATTGGTCTGTGGTCAGCTTTTCCGCCTCGTAGAGTGGTAGAGGTCGGTTGCCGACAATAGACATATCCCCCCGTAGCACGTTATAAAGCTGGGGCAACTCATCGATGCTCGTATTGCGTAGTAGCCGGCCAATGAAGGTGACGCGCGGATCATTGACGATTTTAACGAACGCCGCGCCGGCCGATGCTTTGCGGGATAGGTGGTACTGGCTTTCACAAATCAATTGGCCTTGGCTGTCAATTAATTGTTGACCACACGACTGCCCATTGATTTGACAGGTTGGGCACATCGTTGCAAAGGCGGACGCTGTTTGCTGGTACTGATTCAAGCCTTTCATGGAAGTCAAAAGTTGGTCAGCGTCGGGCCGCATGGACCGAAATTTCCAAAACTTGAAAGTCTTGTAGCCCGTGCCCACGCGGTAGGAGTAATAAAAGACAGGCCCGCGGGACTCTAACTTAATGAGAATCGCTACCAGCAAAAACAAGGGGGCAAGGCAAATGAGGGCAATGAGGGCAAATACGGTATCGAAGAGACGCTTAACCAGTGGAAAGTGCAGCTGAAGGTTTTTGGCGGGTACTGCACCCATACGAGGAGCGGCGTGATCAACTGAAATGGGGAAGTAAGGGTGTATCCTTTCCGAAGCAGTTCCCTGGAACAGCGAATCAAAACTGGAGTCCATAACTCAAATGGGTAATGTTGCGAGGTAAGGGAATTAGGTAGGCAGAGCAGGGCAACAGAAGATGAGGACTATATCTTTACGCGGTCGAGCAGCTTTCTCACTCGTAGGTCAAGCTCTTCCGGGTTGAAAGGTTTTACGATATAATCATCGGCGCCCTGCTTCAGACACTTAATCTTATAACTGCTTTCTTCCTTGCCGGACAACATCAGCAGGGGCGTATCCCGATGAGTGGAGCTGTTCCGAACCCGGTTAATGAAATCGAGCCCATCCATAATAGGCATGGAATAGTCAGCGACGATGGCCACCGGGTTGTTCCCCTGCTGCAGCCATCTGATGGCTTCGAGCCCGTTAACCTTCACAATTACCTCAAAATCAGGAGTAAAGTAGTGTTCTAGCACAAGGCCGATTGACGGCTCATCATCAACTACGAGTAGCAATCTTTTCATAAGCGAAGTATAAATTTAAGAAGAAAAAGGTTTTTTTGTAATATAACGTCTTATAGTTAAATTATTTTGCTACAAAAGTATTTTAGAGTGCTTTCCTATCAAATTCACAAGAGAAAGATTTGTATATAAAATAATATCTATAAAATAATTATAATTGAAATACTGTAAAATCCTATTTTCCTCCGAATTGCTGGCTATTCATAGGTTACAGCCAACAAACTTACATGGTTTTCCACAATATAATGTTAATTTATTCCTATTATAAAAAATATTTATTTTTATAATAGGAATAAATTAACATTATTAGAATATTTTGTGTTGTCTGCAATTAGCTTCGTGCTATAATCAAAAACCCTGCTGTTTTCTTAGTAGGGTTTCCAGCTACTCGGTCGATCAAGGGAATTACTCGTCTGATGCTATGGGGTACCGGGCTACTATTTCCTTGAAAAGCTCGCAAAAATGGTCACTAGCTTCTTTCACTGCTTTTAGCAGTGACTCAACTTCCCTACGGGGCCCTTGCAGGTAAGCCAGCTCCTCCAGCCGTCGCAAGCAGGCGGTTGTCGGTTGAATATGCAGGTTACCAAAAGTAGCCTTCAGACTATGCGCTTCAAAAGCCATCATTTCCCAGGCTTCTTGCTCTAGCGCCTGCTCCAGGGCTTGCACTTGATACGGTACCCGAGTGATGAAAAGCGCTAATATCTTCCGGACGAATTTTGGGTCGGCAGCCAGCTTAGTGCCTAACTGGGAAAAATCATAAGATAGCTCTTGGCTGGCGGAGGGAGTAGGCACGACCACGGGTTGTGCTAGGGGGGGAGCCCGCTGGCTAACTTGGGTGAGAACGTTAAACAGTGCCGCTTCCGTGTACGGCTTCGTGAGAAAGGCCGTGAACCCTAAGGCTTGGAAGGATGCGGCGTTCACCCGAAGGGCGTCGGCCGTAACCGCTACGATAGGAGTGGCTTGGTTGAGGCTAGCCGAAGCCCGCAGCTGGGCGGTAGCCCCCACGCCGTCCAGTTGGGGCATTTGAATGTCCATTAGAATCACGTCGTACTTGGCCTGTCGGGTTTTGCTCAGTGCTTCCTCGCCGTTCTGGGCGATATCAAAGGTTACCCGCCAATAGCCGAACAGCGCTACTGCTATCAGTTGGTTGACAGGATTGTCTTCCACCAATAGAACGGTCAGCTCACGTAACAGATCCGGTTCGTACGGAAGCTGAGGTTCCTTTACCAGGACTTGCGGACTGAGGGCATAGGGAATGGTAAACGTAAAGCAGCTTCCCTGGCCGGGTTCACTACGCACCCCAATCTGCCCCCCCTGCAACTCGACCAGGTTTTTGCAGATGGCCAGCCCAAGACCAGTCCCCCCGTAAAGGCGGGAGATACTGTTATCCGCTTGCTGGAAGCTATTAAAAATGTGTTCTACATGGTCAGCCCTGATTCCAATGCCAGTATCGGCAACGCTAAAGGTGACAACAAGGACGCCGTCTATTTCCTGCGTAGCCTCGAGCGTGATGGTGATCGTCCCCTGGGGGGTGAACTTTATGGCGTTGCCGAGTAGGTTAATTATAATTTGCCGTAAACGGAAGGGATCGCCCTTAACGGGAGGCATGCTCTCCAGCTGGCTCCTTATCCGTAACAGCAATCCTTTCTCTTCCATCTTGTAGGTGAGGGAACGGGTAGCCTCCTGCACCGTTTCCAGTAAGTCGAAAGGGATGCTTTCAATGGCGAGTGTGCCTGATTCAATTTTAGCAAAGTCTAGGATGTCATTGATAATAACCAGCAGATTCGTGGTAGTGGATTGAATCATATCCACGTAGTCCATCTGTTCCGTGGACAAGGACTGCTTACTGAGCAACTCTGCCAGACCCATTACGCCGTGCAGGGGGGTGCGGATTTCGTGACTCACACTGGCCATAAAAAGCTGTTTGGCCTGCACAGATTCCTCGGCTACCTGGTGGGCCTGCTTCAGAGCGGTGACGTCAGTGGAAAAGCTAAGCAGATAATAAGTACCATCAGGCTGCACCAGGGGACTTTTGGTCGTGCGGTACCAGGCAGTTTGGCCATTCTGCAGCTCATAGCACTCTTCAAACGTGAATCCCGCCAGGAGTCGACCTGCTGGGTCGACTTCTGCCTCTATCCGAAAAGCCGCAGGCCCAGCGGAGGTGGTTAATCGACTCAGCAGCCGTACGTAGCTCTCATTCGCGAATACGTACTGGCCCGCTTCATCCTCCACATACACCAGGTTGGGGCTGTGCTCAATCACTTGGCGCACCAAGTCTTGATGGTGTTCCGGTAGCTGGTCCTCTTGCGGGGCTTGGGTAGCTGCCGGCACTGAGTCTAACCGGATAGCCGATGAAGGATCCACAACTTGCTCCCGGGTAGCCAGGAGTGCGAGTTGAGCCCGCAGTTGGCGAACCTCGGCCTCGGCCGCCGCCCGCCGCCGCCGTTCGGCTGCCATTGTTACCTTCCGGCTCATAGGAAAAAACTGATTAAAAGCTGCCGAGGCTAAGGAAGTTGTTTTTCGTTGGTGTGCTATCTTTAGTATAGCTGGCCGATAGCCCGCGCGACAAATTGCATGCCGTGTAGATTAGGGTTACTCTACCCTACTAAACATTGGGGCATAAAACGGGGCAGTCCGACCTTTGGGTTTCCTAGGCCACCAAACCCGTTCTGCCCGTGAAGCAATGCCTCAGTGCCAAACTTACCACCCTTTTGCAACACGTGCTCCTTGTGCGGTACCTCCCGCGCCAAAACTTTATCGCTCAATTCGTTATCGGCTTGCTCAAAAGCCGCAACGTGCCGTTCTGCGAGGTGGCTCAGCACCTAAACGACGCGGTCAAACCCGCCTCGAATAAAACCCGCATGCAGGACTTTTTCCGCGAAACCGACCTGAACTATCTGCTGCTCGCCCACTTACTCTTGACGTTGCTGCCGGCCACGGGCAAGCTGCGCCTGAGCCTGGACAAGCAGATGCTGCAGGACGTGCTCAAACAACGTTCTAAAGCCCGGGCCGCTAGGCACGCGGCTTAACACCTGATCGACGCGTACCGGTTGTCTACACGCCGGGCCTGCCAGCTTGTTTCGTTGCAGCGGTCGAGTTGGTCCTACCAACCGCACGGGCGGGATGATACGGTGCTGCGCCAGCACCTGCGGAAGTTGGCCCAAGTGCGCATCCGCTACGGCTGTCAGCGCCTGTTCACGCTCTTGTGTCGGGAGGGCTGGCCCGACAACCACCAGCGCGTACATCGCCTCTACTGTCTGGAAGGGCTGCATCTGCGCAGCAAACGGCCCAAGCGCAGCCGGGCCGCCGCTCACCGGCTGGAGCGAATAGAGCTGCAGCGGCCCCACCAGAGCTGGCGCATGGATTTCGTGGCCGATCAGCTTTTCGATGGGCGCAAAATCCGGGCCTTCACGATAGTCGATAACTTTAGCCGTCAGTGCGGGACTGTTCACGTGGGGCAATCGTTGAAAGGCGAAGACGTGGTGGTCATGATGACTCACTTGCAGCAAGCGCTAGGCGTGGTGCCCGAACGCATCCAGGTCGACAACGGCAGTGAGTTTATCAGCAAAGCGCTGGACAAGTGGGCGTATGAGCAGCAGGTCACGCTGGATCTCGCGCCCAGGAAAACCGACTGACAACCCCTATAGTGAGTCCTTCAAGGGCCGTTTCCGGGATGAGTGCTTGAACGTGCATTGGTTCCTGTCACTGACCGATACCCAGGAAAAGATCGAGCAGTGGCGCCAGGAATACAACAGCTTCCGCCCGCATAGTTCGCTTCAACATTTAACGCCTGATCAGGTAATGGCAGCCGCTGTTACGGTCGAGCTTCAGAACGCCTGATACGCCACTTCTAGGCGGTCCAACAATTTGGAGGAGGTCAAAATTGGCGCCAGGCATAGTACGCGGCCGAGGTGCCGCACGGGGTCGGCTGGGCGGTACTACGCATTAAGCAGTTGCTGACCAAGGATCTTTTAACATGTCGAGTTCCTGCTCAGCCCGATTGAGGTGGGGGCGCAGCGCGCGCTCCTAATAGGTTACAGGCCACTTTTACGCCTACTTTGGCCACGAGCTGCCGGCTGGGTAGCAGCTTAGGGCTAATGCCCCGCGGTAGCCTGGATGCTGCGGCTTTCCGATGCTAGGCGCAGCACCTCGGCCTTGAAGGACTCGTCGTATTTACGCCGTTCGTCGGGTGCCGATCCGCTTACTGTTGCTGCCATAACAGAAGAAGTAGTCGTCCTTCTTCTGTCCACCATTCCTAAACTACTTCACTATTCAATAGCAGAATTGATCCTAAAAAGATTGTTTTTAAAAACGAATATTTTAATTTTTAGTTTAATTATTTTTAGACAAAGCCAATAGTCCTTGTGAAGATGTACTATTTCTTTAATCAAACTGACCGTTTCTTGGTCATTATGCGAAATGTTCCATAACTCATTGGCAACACGCATGCTATAATGGCTGTAAAACTTTTTAGAGGCCTCCAATACTTTGCTTCTTTGCTCTACTGGAACATGTTGTTGGATGTAGTGCATGACGGAAAGTAAATCTTTTAGATAACCGCCGCATGTAAACTTTGTCCCAGAGATAGAATGCATATGCTTACGGTAGTCTGCTAGCACACAGGGGGTGTAAGCGATGGGATAATTTCCAGCAATTCGAGCCCACATTTCCCAGTCTTCTCCATAAGTCACCCCATAAAAGCTTCCTAATCGTTCATACACTTCTCGCTTCACTACAACTGCAGCATACTGTATTCTGTTTCTGACGCTTATTTTCAACAACCAGTTACTCAAAATTTCCCGCTGATCCGTTTCACTTGGTTGAATATACTTAATCTGGCTTACCTCATTTATATAGCCAAACCTGCAGAATGCGGCGCCTGCCTGCGGATAGGTGATAAATAGCTTTTCCATTTCCTGATAAAACCCTGGCCTTACCCGATCATCCCCATGCAACAGATGAATTAATCTACCTTGAGAGCGATTGATGCAGGTTTCAAAGTTGCGGAGACTACCCACATTTTCTGTCTGGCGAAAATAAGCGACGCGTCCTTTACCAACCCGCCTCACAATTTCCGCTATATCAGCATCCGTACTAGCATCGTCGACTACTTCAATTTGCATTTGTTGCTCTCCCAACTGCTGCGCTAACACACCATTCAAAACTTCTGGCAAGTACCGAGCACAATTGTAAACGGGAATCATAACTGACCACAAAGGTCGAAGCGCCCGGTGATCTAGGGGCTGAATAATAGGAGGCGAAAGTGGGATTCTATCCAACGTACAGCGTATATTCGAAAGTTAATTGAGAATTATATAATATGTTGTGGAGCCGTTAGCTGGTATCTGTCTTTACGTATAACCAGCTCCTCGCTACCTAGCGCAAATAGCCTAGATGTAAGGATTGCCCACAGCGTAGAGCCTGCCTTTTCATTTTAAATAAAATTAAGCGGGACCTAAACACGCCTAATGTAATCGACCTTATATTAACTGAAGCCTTGCCCGTTGCATCAATACTTAAGCACTTATCGCCCTCGATTCTTTGTACTAGTTATGAGTACGTTGGTAGAAACTGAAAATGCTAAGTAGCAGCAGTAGATCCAAAAAATAGGGTTTTCGTACTTATTGAGAACTGTTACTTTGAAAAGCTCCGAGCCTTCTAGGAAGTGTTAACAATCGCGCAGCCACAGGACGGTTGCGGCGAGGTGAATAAAGGCCAGAAAATGCGCATCCAACTTGTCGTAGCGCGTAGCCACGCGACGAAACTGCTTGAGGCGGCTGAAGAGGCGCTCGACGGGGTGGCGCTGGGCGTAGCGGGCCGCATCGTAGGCCCGTGGGGTGCGCCGCTTGCGCCGGGGCGGAATCAAGGCTTGGGTGTCGCGCGCGGCCAGGGTGGCTACCAGCGAGTCGGAATCGTAGCCGCGGTCGGCGATGGGGTAGGCCGGGGCCAAACCCTCGAGCAGCGGCAAGGCCTGCGGGACATCGTGGCGCTGGCCTGCGCTCAGCCCGACGCGCACGAGCCGACCGTGGGCGTCGGCCAACGCGGGGAGCTTGGTAGTCAAGCTCCCGCGGCTGCGCTCGAGGGCTTGTGGGCCGTTTTTTTTGCGGGCTCCTGCGGCGTGCTGGTGGGCCCCCACGGTGGTCGAATCGACCAGCAGCGTGTGCAGGGCGTCCTGCTGCTGCACGACCGCAAAAATCCGCGCCTAGATGCCGGTGCGGGCCCAGCGTTGGAAGCGCGTGTACGTTGTATGCCAGTTGCCGCGTTCTTCGGGCAGCGCTCGCCACCGCGCCCCGTTGCGGGCCAGCCAGAGCACGGCTCCCACGAATGGGCGGTTGTCCGCGCCCGTGGCCCCCGCTCGTGTCCTCTCATCTCGGCAGCAGCGGTGCCAGACGCGCCCACTGCGCATCCGTGAGTATTGTTTCCATAGTACAAGCTAGTAATCACTGTTAACACCTCCTAGTGATTTTTTTGCTTATAGCGGTTTCGCAAACTATGCATCCATTTTTAACCGTAAGCACTTGATTACTAGTGATTAAATTAGTCAAAAGGGATACACCGGTCACGAAACCACTATAGTCTGAATAATAGCAATACTTTTAAAACAAAAATTCATTTAGCTAGGATTACAATTTTGCTGCCAAACATGGTATTGTTTAAACAATAAGTATTAATATTAACCACTTTAAACTATTTAGCATAGTTTAAGCTAACATACCTCTTTATTCAGTTATAGAGAAGAATTGTAACAGATTTTAGAAGCAGTTTATTTGCTGCTTTGTATTTTTTTCTCGTTTGCCGCCGTTTTAAATAATATTTGTTGTCAGTTATCAAGCCCTAAATTAAGAAGATAAATATTGTATGTACATGAAGAAGATCTTTACTAAGATTTTATATTTAGCTTCACAGCTAAATCATCGCGGTCTTGCACCAGAACATCACTATTACATAAGGGATAATTATTTATGTAGGATAGTACAAATCAAATATTTATTCGATGACTACCTAATTAAAAAAAAGTATAAGGAAATCAGCTACCACGGTGAATTTCAACAAGAGTTGTTATTTGTGTTGCCCTTTGCCTATTGGCATAGCTTAAATGGTACCTTAAATAGTACAATATCATGTACTGGCACAAAGGATCTATATTTCTTTAGCTCTAATCACAAGGAAGAATTCTTCGAAAGAGACTGGGAATCTAATTATAGCAGCTTTGAAGTCCCGAACATGACTCACTGTGTGACGTTTGATTACAGCAAGTGGCTACCTGTGCCGTTGAAATCTTACTACAAGAACGATACATTCCTGTACGATAAGCCCCCGATTATAATAGCAAATAAATATAATATGGAATGGGGCGGGCCACCAGTTAATTATTTTAGTGTTCCTGTACTTGAAAGAATGATAAACTTGTTAAAAACCAACTATACTATTATCTATAATCGGCCAAGTGGCAAAAATATTGTTTCGGACAACAGCGAAATAATGGAGCTAAACGATTATGATTATTTGAGAAGCGAGCATCCTGATGTTGTGCTACTAGAAGATATGTACCTAAAGCATCAAGGAACTGTTAACAGTTTCAACCACTTTCAATTGTTGTTGTATGCTAATTGCGACAATTTTGTCTCAGTGCACGGGGGGACGGCCGCTTTAGCGAGCTGTTTTGGAGGAAAAAACATTATTTTCTCTAAGAAGGGCATAGAACACCCAATGAATGAGTTCGCTACTATTTTTCCTAAGTTATCAGGTGCTACTATTTTGCATGCTAAGTCAGAAGACGATATTTTTAGCTATTTACACGAGTATTATTAACATACTAAGAAGTGTTATAGCGGATTCATGAACGGTTCATCCGTTTTTGACGACCCAACGTACCCGGTCTATCCAACCGTATTCGCTTGATTTACGCGCCCGCGTGGCTGCCGCCTGTCGGGAACCCGGCGCCGAAAAGGCGGCCGTCGCCCGGCGCTTCGGCGTGAGCCGCTCGTTTGTCAAAGACTTGGGGCGCCGCCAGGCCGGCACGGGTTCGCTGGCTCCCAAACCGGCCACAGGCGGGCCGGTTCACTATCTGGACGCCGCGGCGCAGGCCTGGCTGGTGGTCTATGTCGGCTAGCACCCGGTTGCGACGCTGGCTGGCTGGCTGAGCCGAGCCAGGCTTGGCAGGCCAGCAGCGGGCGGCTCGTGGGCCAGACGCGTCTGTGGCAAGTGCTGAACGCGCACGCGTTGCGGCGAAAAAAAGTGGGTAGTGGGTTAAGTCAGGGTGATAGCCGTGCTTTGGTTCATGGTTTACACCCAGCATTATTGCGCCAAGTGCGCCAGTGAACACATCCGGCGCAATGGCCACAGCGGTGGGCGAGCCAACTACCAGTGCAAAGCTTGTAGCCACTACGGCTATTTCTAGCCGACGGCCGTGGAAAAGGCGCAGCAATAGGCCCAG
>Ga0066648_10000733_pt1 | contig 20561 bp, 16 predicted proteins | sample CryGeyCG12114_NA_FD_59537 | JGI IMG/M metagenome (GOLD analysis project Ga0066648, IMG submission 59537) | Groundwater microbial communities from aquifer - Crystal Geyser CG19_WC_8/21/14_NA | ecosystem: Environmental > Aquatic > Deep subsurface > Groundwater | place: USA: Utah: Grand County... | reverse complement strand
CCCTGGCCTTGTCGGCCCTCCCAGCTGCAAACGCTGCACAGCCAGAATGGGCTCAATGTACGATGGAATCCAACTGATCCAATCAGTCGATACTGACGTTTCCCTTAGGTGGTGGTCAAGGCTGGACTGGCGGCACCACTTGCGCGTCTGGTCTCTCCTGCGTGTACTCGAACCCATACTACTCCCAATGCCTGAAGTCCACCGGCAGCAGCGGTAGCAGCAGCACATCGAAGGTCTCTTCAGTTGCAGCCGTCAAAACCACCACCACCTCCTCTGCTCGATCTACCAAGACCTCAGCAACAAGCTCCAGTGGCGGCGTAACCTACAAGGCATCCTTCACCCACTACGGTGCAGGCGACACCTTTGGTTCGCCAAACTGCAACACTAACACCGCAGCCTGTGGTTTCTACACCTATCCTGGCTACTCCGCGGCAGCCTGTACGTGAACCCCAACCTTATCTCTTCCCATCCCACCCTGCCCTACCTCACCCACAACACGATGTGAACCAAACTAACCAATTCCAGCCCAAAACCTCTTCGGCGTCGGCCCCGGCGCAGGCGCAGGTCCCGCCTGCGGCACCTGCTGGCGCATAACCGGCCAGACCGACTCGTCCGGCAACGCCCTTTCCAACGCTGGCACTAGCATCGTCGTCATGATCAACAACCTGTGTCCCGCCTCAGGAAACCCACTGTGCGCGCAGTCCGGTCTAACGGGCACGAACCAGTACGGCGCGAACGTCAACTTCGACTTGTGCTCTGATTCGGGTGCACAGGCTGCCTTCTTTGGCAACAGCGGGGTGGGGTTGGCGCTGGGAACTGCTACCCAGGTTGATTGCAGTGCTTGGAGTGGCACCGTCGTGTCCTAGAGTGAGATGTCGTCATTAGGGACATGAGTGGTGAGGGTTTTGGTGTCGTGGAATACTGTGAGCACCATTTGGGGCATTTGCCATGAGCCGTAAGCCACCAACTAGTCAGTATCGAGTACTGTCAATCCTCACGTCAAGTACCATATGACACTGATTCTACGTGTCGCGGTGTGAAGACCAGAAGCCAGATTGGAAGTCAGACCACATTGTGGACATGAATAGCTAACTGAAATATTACATTCTTTCATTCTCAGGAGCGCGCATCGTTTCGGCCCAGCTACCGTCACTTCCACGTTCCAGCTCCCCACTCTCTTGACACTTTGCTTCGGACCGCTCTTTCCTTCGCATAGCACTGTCGAACCTCTGCTTCTCGAGCATCAAGACCAGAATATCGCATTCCCTCTGCAGCTGGCGCACGCCCCGAGGAGACGCAGAACGTTGCCTCCTCGCGTTCTTACCTTCATCATTGCCAGCTTTGACATCATGTCGGAAGCCAGCGTGGGACGGCTCGCGACTATGTGTGGTCACTGCATGAGGCAGCTGATGGTTCACTCTGTCTGGGCTAGGCAACCGGACGGTAGAATTTCCAGGGCTTCTGCTACGGTAGGAGGAAGTGGACTTGGAGGAAGTGGTACGCGTCTGGTCGTGTTTGCCTGCGTGTCTTAGTAAGTTGCTTGTTACAGCGACTGAACGAGCTTGTGTCGATCACATCTTGCAGTCTGATGAAAGAGAAGAGGCTTGTGCAACGTGACACGAACCTGGAGCATGCTTGAGTTCTTGCTCGTCGATCGACTCGTTTGAGGAGGTACTACGAGTTGACTGATCGACCGCTGCATCGACGGTGGTCGAAGTCATACTGGCAGGCGCGAGACCAGACCTGTAGGTAGGCCTCGACAGCGAACAGAGAATTCGGTAGGAGAGCAATAACACCCCACTCGAAGTGATCAGGTGTCCGTTTGCAACGATGACTGTAGGCCATGCAGCATGATCTGAGCAGCAGTGAAACTGCTTGCTGGCCACTACGACCTGACGGGACTAGACGATACAACGTTTTCACTGCTGCAGCCTTCACTCTTTTACGCTTAGCAGCTGCTCATCGCCCCATATCTTTGTATACATGCCCATAGCCCTCACCGGGAAGTAAAACTTGTAGTTCGGGTATGTGATCATGCAGCTGCAATTAAAAACGCCCTCGATAGATTCCTGCAACCACTCGCCGTTCTTCTGCTGACGGCTCATCATCATTCGAAGCGCCTGTCTGATCGGCTCCTTTTCAGGATACTCAGCTGCCATCAGGCCAATACAAGCCCAAGCTGTTTGAACGACTTGGCTCTTGTCTGGATGGTGTGTGTAGATTTTGTCTTCGCAGGATTTGTAGCTCTCGCCCCAGCCACCGCTTCCATCTGGATGAAGGTGCGAGATGAGAAAGTCACAGCCCCTGCGAGAGGCATCCGAGCTGCTGTATGTCATACCCTGGGAAGCAAGTGATTCGAGCGCAAACATGGCAGCATACGTGAAGCAGATTCCCCAAGACCCGTACCAAGAGCCGTCCGGCCGCTGCGCATTGTGGATATACTTGAGCGCGCGATCCCTGGCGGCATTGATCTCATCAGCGCGATAGTCAGGGAAGTACTTTTGAAAGAGTGTCAAGACTGTGACTACTGCAGTCGTACATTCCGGATAGTCATATTCAACCATAATTCGACCAAAGACCTCGGCGGCATTGAGATACTCCATCAGCTCAGAGCCACGTTGAGGCTCGTACGATGCAAAGCCACCCGAGTGAGCATTCTGCATGGTCAGCAGCACGTCGACAGCATCTTTGAGGCGTTCATCAGAAATGAGCGGAGGATAATTGTGAGCCCTCTGGAGAAGCAGCGTGCCACGCAGACCTTCGGATGTGCAATCTGAGACCGTGTAGCCTTGAGTCTTGGTGCTGAAAGGCCATGCACCTTTGCGTTGTTGTCTATAGCAGATGTCTCGATCCTTGACTTCTTCACGAATTTGGTGGTCGTCGAGGAACTCCAAAGCACGAGTCAGCATTGGTCGCCACTTGGGATCGCCGGCGACACCAGCTTCAGCTATAGCGAGGATTGTGAAGCTGGTGTCCCAGACTTGGACGCCGTTCGTGCCGTTCATCAGCATCCCTTCATGATTCATCCACATGTAGTCGTTCAACCGATCAATATGTCGGCGGAAGCTGTACGAGCTAGGGCCTTCTTTGATGTAGCAGCACAATGTGTTCATGGGGGCATTTACCGGCGCCAAACAAGCGTAGTCAGTGTTTTCGTCTTCCATTTGGACAAGTCTCCAGGTCCAAGCTTCAGCCTTCTCGATGATTGAGTTTGTCCGTAGGAATGGTATCCATATCCAAACCAGGAGAAAGTTGATGAGGTTAAGTACCCATGTTTTCGGATGGTAGTTGTCAGCAGGGGAAATAGAGTTACGATGTGAAGGGAAATCAATCTCATCGGCAGGCTTGAGGAACAGCTCGTCCCGCAAAGACCGCGTGAGAGGTGTCAAGGGCTTGCTGAACTTCTTTGACCAAACGTAGGACATGGGCAGGAAAACTTGTCGCATGTGGATCCACCACCTCCACGGAGCGATGGGTACCCAGTCAGGCAGCAGCCATAGCTCAGGTGGGACCGGGTTGACAATGCTCCAGTCTGTTACACCCAGTACACTCAACCAGAACTTAGCCCAATGCGGTCCATTGACGGCACCTCCCAGCTCGTGCAACTTCCCTCTCGCTCTGACTATCCGTGGATCTTCTTCACTGCCACCAAGGAGTCGTATGACAGTATAGTTCATTGCCGTGCCAAAGACTGAGCTGTGTCCTTCAACGTGCAGTCCCCATCCGCCATCCTTGTTCTGTCTTGCAAACAGATAGCTCTTGATTTCTGTTGCATAGGCTTCGGGAATAGGCACATCACAGACATACCAGGTTATGACGAGGCCCGGGAGCAGGAAGAGAGGACCACCATATTCACATGCCCAGTGGCCAGACGGCATCTGAAGCTTCGAGTAGAAGGTCAAGCAATTCTCGATCGACTGCGACGGCGTTGTTGCTGTTGGAAGGTCTGGCTGATCGGTGGGCAAGCCTAGGAAGTATCGCGTAGGCACGTCTTGAGGCCATGTCTTGGTCCGCTCGTCATCGTCGAGGTAGTGCCAGGTGTGCCGACCTTGCTCATCCAGTATTCTCCATCTCCTGATATCTGTCCTTGGCGTGGAAGTGGCAGGGTGGACGTGACCATTCGCGTGGCCATTCATGTTTGGTCAACGTGATTATGAAGCACAGACAGATCTTCAAGCACTTCCATGATCGGCGTTTTGTGCTGCGCTGGAGCAAGAACAATCGTACCACTGCGGAACAGTTTTAAGCTTATTTTGCGTGAGTTGCACGGCACGGCAGGAGCCGCTGGCCACTACTCCTTATTGAGTATAAACTAGTGCCAGAGGGTAGCAGGCGCCAGCACGGTTCTCGAGCTCGGGCAGAGCTGTATCTTATTCATGCTCCGCTAGTACGACTCAGCCCAGAAGCTTGATCTATTCATCTTCGATCCTATAATGTGTTGTGGGTCTTCTGTTCTGGATGTTGTGCTCGTAAGCCATCTTATTCCGTCTTGCTCCGGCGTTGTTGCGCACAACGACGTCCGACTGACGACAATGAGCGTCTCTAAGGATCGGAAATGGACATAGCGAGCCTCACCGACCACATACAACCAAATCGCGGTCATCACTACCCTAACTCTGTCATTGGAGGCAATAGTACAGCTGTACTTGGCGATGTACACATACATGGCCCTGCCAGTACCGACCGAGAAAATGATGAGAAGGAACGTCGTGGTGCGTGGTACCCTCAAAGCTGTGAGTGTCTGCGGGTGATGTGCTGATTGTGCATCTAGCTCTTTTGGCTGCTCTGATATACAATGGAATGGCTACACGGCGTCGACAGCTTGCCGAACAATCCCCTGCATATCTCGAGTGGATATGGCATCAAGCTTCCGAGGGCGGACCTGGCTTTGTTGGGTGGCTCTGCAACGAGGCTACTGTATTCTGGATCACAGGAAAGCCGGGAAGCGGGAAGTCAACGCTGATGAAGTACCTTGCCGAGCACGAATCTGCCTCGGAAATCTTGCAGCGTCACCACCGATGCTCATGGTCTATTGTTCATTTCTATTTCGACTACCGGTCGGGAAAGAGAGTGCCTAATTCACTCGAGGGCTTGCTGAGATCCATTCTGTACCAACTCGTCGGAGCGAACAGCACTGCTAATCAAGCAGTGCGTCAGGAGTTGAATGCCCGTCACGGCCATGCACTTTACGAAAACCTCGATATGAGTGACTTACAAAAGGCTTTTCGGACTGCGTGCAGGGCCATTTCAAGGACCCACAAAATCTGTGCTTTTGTTGACGGGTTAGACGAATTTTCTGGCCACCATATCGAGGTGGTCGGCATGGTCGATTTCCTTGTTAACAATGGAGTCCACAAACTGTGTGTCGCCAGTAGACCTGAATATGTGCTAGTGCAGCAGCTTGGAAGGCACCCACATTTTAAGATGCAGGACCGCAACCTATTGACTATTCGAGCCTATGTCAACCAGACTTTTGAGAAGATGCCGCCTCACCCACCATACCTGGACGTTGATGAGCTGATCGCGAAGATCGTGTCGAAAGCGGAGGGCGTTATCCTGTGGGCACACCTAGTCACCGGCTACGTGGTTGAGCTCCTCTTGGCTGGGGGCACAAAAGAAGAGGTCTACAAGCGATTGGACGAGTTCCCCCAGGAGCTAAACGAAGTCTACGAGAGGCTGCTCAACAATGTCAAACCTGAGTGGCAGGTTCAGGCTGCAGTGATGTTACTCCTTATACAAACGGGTCTTGAGACCACGACCCCCTGGGACCTCAGTTGCGCAATGGCATATCTTCGGGACTGCGGGGAATTGCCTTCTTGGCCCAAAGATATACTCACCCCTTACCACTTTCTGCTTCGCCTTCGCTCTAGAACCGGCTCAATGGTTGACATCGTTCAAGGACCGACGCTGTTGCCAGGTTCAAATTGGCAAGAGGCTCCGTCTGGAGACGAGTTTCGAGACCGTTATCATTGTCAGTCTACCAGGATGCGTCTCTTCCACAAGACGCTTGAAAACTACCTTACAACGTCCAACTGGTTGAATCAGGTGCTGACACGTGCGGACCCTAGTATTCACCCTGAATATCTTTGGTTGCGGTTGTGCTCAAAGTGTATCACGGGAAATGAGATCTCTGAACAGGAGCACAAGCAGGTAGTTGACCTTCTTTCTCAGCCTGATTTCCATAGACGGGAGCTTTCTGAGACACGAGGTCCACCTCTGCCATCAAATGAAACTGCTATGCGCCTGGCCGAGGCCTTCACCGGCTCAGTGCCAACCGACTGGAGTCTCGCCTTTCTTGCCTGTGCCGTTGCAAACCTGCCAGCCCATATTGAGCTCGTCTCACCAAGGGAAAATGCCTTGAACATCGACTGCGTGAAAGATGCTCTTGCCTCGCGCATGATGCAGCTTCACCCTGTCAGAATCCGGCTCCGTACCTTCGAAGCACCCTTACCGGGGTGCAGATGCTACTTACAGTACGCTGAATGGGACCCCGCATACACAGGACATGATTTCCAACCCGCACAAAGGGCAAATCTAGTGGCGATGACACATGAGTGGCCTGAGTTGTTTTCTCTTGACGCAATTCGTGATCCGTCGGCAGCTGATAGTACCGAAGCGGTTTTCTATCAAAGGTGCATCGATTGGATCCTCTTCCCGGCCTCAGCAAAGACTTACTACAATTCTGTTCGCCAAGATGTTACCGATGCTGATGAGAAGCATCTGCTTCTTGCACTGACTCGACTTGCGAAATACGTGGACGAGACTTCACTCACCCGTGCAGTGGTGCAGCCAACAAAGTTTGGCAACAAAGCGCTAGCAGTTGTTTGCCCGCGTCTTCGCACGCTGGGCGCGACTCGTATATTGCGTGCCCAGCCCTGGGTCTATAGCGAGTGGACCCCAGGAAACATGAGGCACATTACTTTCACAACGTCCTACGGATTTAACTTACTGCTGCCATGGGTCTGGCACATATCTGAGAAAGGCTCCTTAAACGCTGGCGAGCTCATGGATGAGACGCTGACGGTGCTCCTGGATTCTGGCCTTGACATCAATTCTCCATGTTCCGAATTCGGCCCGCCAGCTCATACATTGGCTGAAACCGTAGTGGCTTACCGAAGGAAATATCGCGGGCAGTTCGTAGACATCCTTCGCTGTCTTGCTCGTCATGGTGCAGATATGAATGTTATGGGGCCACACGGCACGGTGCTTGACACTGCAAGAAGGACGCTACGCAAGCAAGAGCTAGGCCAGTACGAATTGTTTGTTCCTCTTACTTACATTCGATACGAGAAATGGTATATTGAGGCTACTTTGGGCATCATAGAAATGCTTCAGCAGATATCAGGTACAGAAGGGCGGGCAGTAAATACTTCCTCCCATGTCATGTAGGCTCAGGGACCTCACCGTGGAAGGTAGGCGCGGATCTAGTGTACGCGGTAGATTGTGGAGTTGGGACTTTTGACCTGATAGGTATTCCGCCGCTCCGATATGCTTGAGTTTTGACCAGATGGGAGGACAGGCTGAAAACATCGATGGCATCTCGCAGTATGGAAGGTGACACCGACCTGGACATGCTGGATGTGTTTCCTCCCTTACCGGGACCGTCGCGACACCCCAATGACTCGATGTGCCAGAACTCCAAAGTGCTCACCTTCATAAACAACACCATTGAGGATATCAACGATGCACTCTGCGCATGGCCTCACGGTGAAGTGAGTATCGTGCTCAAGCGAATCAATGCTAATGGAGGGTCCTCCAAGACTGCCAGTATTGATCATCATCAGACCTCAGAAAATGCGCGAGTGAAGGTTTCATGCCGACAAACAAAATATTCCTGGCCTGGCAACACAGCAGACGAAGCATGGAGGTTCAGTATGACGCCCCCTCGCAAATTTCAATGGAATCCTCACTTTCCACGTCAACTTTTCAGCGGTTCTCTGCCTGCTCATGAACCTAGCCTGCTGACCTACAACGCAGCGTGCATCCTGGCCATCCTCCACGAGATCAACAATGCCATTCTCGCTAACGTCACAGTCACCAAGCGGTACGCATTCAGCCTAGGCACGCCATCTCTCCACCACGACTGACGAGCCAGCAGCGATATCTACTACCGCCAGCCCGAGCTCTTCCGCAAGCAGGAGACGGTCGACCGCTACATCGACGATATAGCGTTCACATGCGGTGTCGCAAGGAAAGACCTTCGAGTAGTGGGTGTCCTTCATCTCCTCATTCATCGGGAACTGACAGCATCGTCTGTAGACCGCTAGTCCCAAAGGTCTCTTCTGTGGCCTCAGCCTCTCCGCGGATAACATCTTCGAACCAGATACTTCCCTGAGCACACGCATTCAACTCGTGTCCAACGACTTCGAGGACATCACAGCGCAGCACATCGAGCATCTGCGATGGATCTTGGTCGTAGAAAAAGAAGCAAGCTTCAAGACACTCGTTGAGAAACAGTTCAATACTCGGTGCTCACTCGGTCCCGGTCTGATTATCACGGTACGTTGTGTTGATGCACCAGCCTAAGATATCCTGTCCTGGTACCCCCAACCTGAAGTTCGTGCTCCGTTCGTTGCTCGTACACAATCCCACACATCCGCTCCTGCAACACTAACACCAGTCCTCCTTCCACAGGCCAAGGGCTACCCAGACCTCAACACGCGCCTGTTCCTCCGCTATATCCTCGACCTCGCACGAACCACAACTCCAGTCCAGCCACTGCCAATCTTCTCCCTCGTCGACTGCGACCCTGATGGTCTCGACATTCACCGCTGCTACAGCACGCCCGCGAACCTCAACATACATGAGGCTGATGCTGCGATACGAGAACTTCACTGGCTGGGTGTTGATATCGTCGAGTGGCTTGGAGTGAAGGCGGTTATGGATCGGTGTTTGAGGTTGACGAAACGCGATCGGGGCAGGGCGAGGGGGATGTTGAGGAGAATGGTGGAAGAGGATGTTGAGGTTGGGATGGGGGCCTGGGGTTTAGGAGATAACAGGCCGAGCATGAAGAGGTGTTTCCAGACCATGTTGATGTTGGGTGTGAAAGCAGAGATCCAGGCCGTTGATGGCGAGTTGTGTAGATGGCTGGAGAAGGGGATGGTGACTGCCAGAGGATATTGATTGTTTGCGAAATATACGCACATGCGGCCCCATTGTTCAATTTTCTGGCTTTCCTCTCATCTGTAAGAAGTCTTTGTGGCTGAGAGTGACAAGCCTGGTGTAATGCCATAGTCTTGTCCATAGGTTGAACCATGTATATTCGTGTCTCTGTCTCTTCAATCGGAAGGATCACAAGCCCAAACTCCTCCTAACCCCTTCTCTCACCCTCTTCTCGAACTCGCCCCTCCGATCCCTCCACATCTTGGCCGCCTCCACATTGGCCGGACTCTCATCGTTCGGCTCGGCCAGCATACTCATCACAGAGATCAAGATTTTCTCAACACTCTGAATCGGACTCCAGCGCTCCTCTGCCTTCTCATAGTGGTTGGGGTCGTCGCCCGGCGCATGCAGTATGCTAATGCACACCTCCCCGTTTGCGTAGACGTTGGGATGCCAGATCTCGCCGAGGAACTTCATCTTGGGCGGGTTGAGGGGATAGTCGCGGGGGAACGTGAGGGTGGCGGGGAAGATACCGCCTTCGTAGGGCGTAGATTCGGGCCCTTCGATCAGGGCTTCCCAGGTGAACATGTCGTCTTCGGAGAGGGGGCCTGCGGTGATGCCGTCTGGGGGGTGGGTGAGGAGAGATTTGTATTCGCTGAGGAGTCGTTTGGAGGCTACGGAGTTGGCCATGGTGGGAGTGACGAATCGAAGAGGGCTTGGGATACACTGCACCGGGTTCGAGGTTGGACCTGGTTTGATCGTGTGGGCAGACGCGATGAGGCTGTATCGCCTGGGCTGAGCAACTGGATATCGAGAATAGAGGACTGGGAAATGGCACGCGGCGGACAAGGTGTCGTGTTGTTGTTTTGGCTTGTTCGAGAGTCAAGCTGAGGCTGAAGAATAAGAATATTCGTGCTTGTCTGGTAAGTTGGTACAGAGTAGCGGCGACTATGACTGCGGTTCAGTGTAGCCACGTTGCTGGTGGGCACATCCGAGATCTGCATGCCTCGGCTGCGCCAGGCATCTATCGGGCCGCTGTCAACCCGCTCCACGTGATGGCGCGACGCGATCTTCCGAACTAGCTTACATCAGGCTAGCTTGTCGGTCGGTTCGGCAATCTGGCAGGTGATAGCTGCAGCTGCAGCTGCAGCTGATCTGGCAGCGCATGAGCATGAACATGATGCGTCACGGACTTGTGCTTCATCCTTCATATGGTTCCCTCCCTTGATCATTCCAATTCCCCCGTTTTACCTTCCCATGTGCTACGCATTCAACACCATGGTTCGCAAAACGTCCTCAGGCTTCTTCCACTCCCAGGATGCTGAGCTTCCGTACAGAATAGCTCGAGGCTACGATCGCAGGAACGTGTCCCACTCAGCCTACGCCTCCTCTCCATCAAGGTCAACAACGTCAACAACGTCAACATCCCGCGATGAGCCTCAGAAGCCCATCAAGGAGTTTGATCCGTCCTTGTATACCATTCCCTACCTCAAGTTCATGACCGACAATCCCACCATTTTCCACGCCGTCGAGGCCCTGACCAAGAAGCTCGAGAAGCACGGCTACAAATACCTCAACGAGCGGAGCCTATGGAACATCAAGCCCGGAGGGAAATACTACACCAAGCGCAATGATTCCTCCTTCATCGCTTTCAACGTGGGTAAAGACTACAAGTCCGGCAACGGCTTCAGCATAGTAGCCGGCCACATCGACGCCCTCACTGCAAAGCTGAAGCCTGTTAGCAAAGTGCCCAACAAAGCAGGCTATGTTCAACTTGGTGTCGCCCCATATGCAGGCGGCATGAATACCACATGGTGGGACCGTGACCTCGGCATCGGTGGACGCGTCCTGGTCAAGACAGACTCAGGTAAGATTGAGACACGTCTTGTTAACCTTGGCTGGCCCATTGCACGCATCCCAACCCTGGCGCCACACTTTGGTGCTGCTGCTCAGGGTCCATTCAACAAGGAGACGCAAATGGTCCCTATCATTGGCATAGACAACTCCGATCTTTACCCTGAGCAAGCGCCGCCGGTGTCTGAAGCAGAAAGCAAGATCAAGCCCGGCACTTTTGCATCCACACAACCTCCGAAACTCGTCGAGGCCATCTGTGGAAGCATAGGTATCACCGACTACAGCAAGGTCGTCAACTGGGAACTCGAGCTCTTCGACGTCATGCCCGCCCAAGTTGGCGGCCTCGACCACGAATTTATCTTCGCCGGCCGCATTGATGACAAGCTCTGCTGCTTCGCCGCTGTGGAAGGTTTGCTTGCTTCCAAAGACGATGACTCGAGCGGGACGATCAAGATGGTCGGATGCTTCGATGACGAAGAAATTGGCTCGTTCCTGCGGCAGGGCGCGCGGAGCAATTTCATGTCCAGCACTATAAGCCGGATCGTCGAGGACGTATCTGATGGTGTGGGATCGAACCTGATGGGCCAGGTCCTGGCGAACTCCTTCTTGGTATCCAGCGATGTCATTCACGCCGTCAACCCGAACTTCTTGGGAGCATACCTGGAAAACCACAGCCCAAGGCTGAACGTCGGCGTCGCAGTCTCCGCAGATCCGAATGGAAACATGACGACTGATTCGGTCTCAACAGCGCTACTGCAGCGCATTGCTGACAAGTGCGGTAGTGTATTGCAGGTCTTCCAGATAAGGAATGACAGTCGCAGTGGTGGGACCATCGGGCCCATGACAAGTAGTGCGCTTGGATGCCGGGCCATTGATTGCGGTATACCGCAGTTGAGTATGCATTCTATCAGGGCTACCACCGGAAGTCTGGACCCGGGTCTAGGCGTGAAGCTGTACAAGGGGTTCTTTGATCATTATGAGGAGGTTGATGAAGAGTTTCAATAATGGACAAAATCTCTCTGCTCATTCTGTCAGTGCAGAATCGTACTTGGTCTCACCTGAGAAGCAGCTTCTCATTCCATATCTCACTGCTCGCTATCACTCCCTCGTTTCCCCATGCAAGCTAGTTTAAGCCTTTGCCTCAATACTTTCTCCGACCTTTTCTCCTGGCATCTTGAAAACAATCTTGTGCACCTTTCGCGCCTCGAAATCCTTGAAAGCCTGCGGTGCATCCTCCAGACTCATCGTTTTCCCACACAAGAACGCGACCTTCTTCTGTTCCTTCACCAGGACCTCCAGCGCCTCCTCGAATATACTACGCACGGGACACCGACCAAACGCCATCGTCACATTCTTGCCATAGCACAACAGCCCGTTCAACGGCAGCGGCTCCGTGTGCACCCCGATACTACTGATCTGGCCGAACGGGCGAATCATCTCAAACGCAAGCATGAACGCGTCAGCGTGTCCGACGGCCTCCATCACGACGTCGGCGCCGCGCCCTCCGCTCGCCGCTTTGATCTTCTCGACGGGGTTGTCGCTGATGTTGATGGGGATGGCGCCGATCTTCTCGGCTTCGGCCAGCCGCTCGGCGATGCTGTCGACGGCGTACACGGTCTTGACCATGGTCAGCGCGGCGGTGATCGCGCAGATGCCCACGGGCCCGCAGCCGATGCACACGGCGGTGAACTCGTCGCGGTCGCGTTGCGGCAGGTCCTTGAGGAACCGCGACGCCGCGTAGTAGCCTGTGGGGAAGATGTCGGCCATCAGGACCAGCATTTCCTCGGGGATGTCTGTTTTTTCCGCGCGCGGGTCAGCTGCTGTTGTGTGTGCACGGTGTGGTCTGCGGGCAGCGAGACTGTCTGTGCGCCTCGAACGCCGACGGGGGCGGCAGGGTCAAATGCATATATATACGTACCTTTCGGCGTCTTCACGAGCGTGGTGTCAGCCAACGGCACACGCACGTACTCGGCTTGCCCGCCGTCGATCGTGTTCGCGGGCGCCGAGTTCCCGAAGAGCTCGCCTTTGCTGCAGCGGCTCGCTTGGCCGCGCACGCAGAAGTAGCATTCTTGACAGGCTGTGTAGAATGGGACGACCACTGCGTTCACACCATTGCACGTCAACATGTCTGTCTTTTGACTGACGGGTGTCGGGGGGATAGTTACACGGCAGGCGGGGGCGACAACTATAGACCGAAGAAACAGGAATACTACTGCCAGCACACACCTTTATCGCCTTCGTGGAAATTGCTCACGCTCTCGCCCTTTTCGACCACTTCGCCCACGAATTCGTGGCCGCAGATGAAGCCCGGCGAGCACTTCAGGTGGCCGCGGTAGTAGTGCAGGTCGGACCCCTGTGTTTGTGCTGGACGTCAGCTCGTCTGCGTATCGTTGGCTGCGAGGACGGGACGGTGCTGCGGGCGGGCAGGTGGGCGTACGTACGCACAGAGCAGTCGACGTGACTTTCAGGATCGCGTCTGTCGGCTTCTGGATCTTTGGACACGGTCTGTCTTCCACTGCGACCTGGAGACGTAGGTCAGTGCCGGCACGTTGCGCGTTGCGTGGTGGCGCAGAGTCTGCGTTGGTGGGTTCGGTCGTACCTCGAAGTCGCCCTTGAACACTACCGCGCGCATCGTCGATGGCGGCATGTCGGCGACGTATGTGCGGTCTATGCTGAGTAGATGCGTGTGTGGTCTGCGATCTAGTTGCTCTTGTTCCAAGATTGTATGTATTATTCCAAGTAAACCTTTTATGACGGGCTTGGGTACTGGGAGGTGTCAGTGACACTTTCGCTTGGTCTACGCTCGATACTTGTACCCCGACCTTGTTGACGTGGAGTAAGTGGAGATTCTTTCCGCATGAGGAGATGCAACTAACGAGTAGCAATTGCAAGCACTATTGGAAGACGAAGACCCGAGGAGCGGGGATGTGATCAAATGTTGCGATTTGACATCTGACATCGTCCTATATAGTCGACTCCCACGCATGGCTGAGCTTTTTACCGGATGCCACATGGAAAACTAGGGGCCATCTCAAGTAAATAACCTGACCAAATGGCGGACGAGGATTGATATCGTCGTTTAAAGTGCTGGGAGGTTAACCCACGGCGTCGAATGGCTTTTTTCGACATGGTCCAGGTAAACGCTGCATCTCCTTCCATTTCAATCGCCGCGCATTCAACAATCTCGAATCAATCTTGCTCATCTCACTCAACGTCACCTGCGTGCCAGACCCAGCCGAAAAAAGCCTTTATGCCAAGCCAACCTTCCTTCACAGCTCCCTCCGTCGCGTCCTTAGTGGCATTGAGAAGGATATACCCGCCTGGCTTGAACCACTGGAAAGTTCGTTGTAGAGTGAGGAGCTGATCTGGTTGAGACAGATGGATGGTGGTGTAGAAGGCGCAGATTGCATCGAACGACGCGTTCGGAAAGGAGAGGGTAAGCATATCTGCTTCACGGAACTCATACTTGTCCTTCTCGTCGTCGAGCAAGATCCCAGCTTCCTGGAAGCGCTTTCGGGCCAGGCCGAGTTGTGTCGATGTGATGTCGGTGGCCACAAGCTGGCCGATGCTCTGTGCTAGCTTCAGTATGCTGGGCACACCAGCCCCACAGCCAAGCTCCAGGATACGCGCTGTGGCAAGGGACGAGAGACCCAGATACTGGAGTAGTTTGTCTAGCCAAGCTAGGCGGGGTGACGGTAAATACGAGGTCCGTCCGAGGTAGCGGTTTGCCGAAGCGTCGTATCCATTTTGTGAGAGATTTGAAGGGGTCTCGTCTGGTTCGAGGGGTCGTCTCTCCTTGACGAATCTGTTTACGGATGGTTGTCGTTGTCGAGCTCAGCGGATATGGTGTCTCTTTCTTACGTTCGCAAGATGGAAGGACGGTGCTTGCAATATCATCGGTGGCCGGATCGGGTAAGATGGTCGATCTTCCCTCAGCTGCCTTCTTCTAGCGCTCAGACCAGCCATGTTGCTTCGATATAGTCTGGTGACCTCAATTGAAGGAGACTCCTGACGGCCGCTTAGCAGACATGTCACGAAGCTGTTGGGGTTGAGCATCGTAGAGCGGCTGTAAGAGTATCTGAAGCTTACTGCCGACGTCCTCCAACAATAGTAACACCTTTCAGTATACAACGATGTCGATGTCGATGTCGTGGGGCAGCACCTCAGTCATGCGTCTTCTTCACACCAACCACAACCATGTTTCTCGGCGACTGTTTGTAGTCAAATACAGCCTCGATCCACGCATCTTCCACTTCTTCCTGTTCTTCTAACCAAAGCCATCGATCGACGAGTATCGTGCTTTCAACAACACTTGCACTGAACGCCATCAAGCTCCAGATGATACTGAGGTGCTTCTTTGCATACGCGTATTCTTCCTTGTACTGCTCGATCATCCGTCCGTCGTTCTCAAAGAGGCATTTCGTTTTGTTCGCAATCGCTGTTCCATCTTTAGGATCCTTGACAAGCTTATCGATTGCACCCCGAACGTAGGTCTCGAAGCTAGCAAAGCATGACTTCCTCAATGATCCAATGATCAAGGGACTCCCATTCTCGTCCTTGCCGGATAGTGTCCCTCCTGCAATCTCTATATCGAGTGTTGAAGCAGGCGTAGACATTTTGACAACACCGAGATCCAATAGCATCTTCTGCAGCAGAGCGCGATAGTAGTGTCGCATGAAGAAGTCTTCACTATCTTTTGGGCCCCAATTGTGAGGTGCCTGAACGGCCATCATTCGAGCCGTAATGTTGAGGCGAACACCCTTTCCCGTTGCATCAATTTCCTGCATCTCACCATTGAGACTGTAGTACCTCTTGCTTTGACTCGACGGGTCGCTGTGCAGTGATCGGTGACCCGAACTGACCTCGACGGGGAAGGTGAAGTCCTCTAGTCGCTTGCTCATCGGAAAACCATGTGGATCATAGGCCATACTCGTCGCTTCAAGCCGCGGGTGATTCGAGCGAAGAGTCGGAAGCTTGAAAGTCGGGGGTCCGAGACGCTCAGTAACAAGGTTGTAGCAACAGCCAATCAATGCGACGGCGCGGACCGATGGGTTCAAGGTCAGAGCGCGCAGGCCATGATGCGTAAGATTGCCGCAGGAATGAATCGAGACCACTATGGAGGGCGGAGACTTTGGGTCCAGGATGTCGGAGAGGTCACCCGAAGAAAGCTCTTTCTCGACATATAGTATCGGGCCTGTTGTGGAAGAAAGGTTGGCTGCTCCCGCTTCGGTGCCAGAGCTACTGCCCCCCACAGATATGCTTTTAGCTTCAGGGGTACTTCCAGTCATATGGTCGTTGACCGTCCCTTTCACATTATCTGTTAGTTTCGTAGTACGTGATGTATTATCCTCCTCCACATCCAGCATTGGAATCCTTGCTTCCATATCTTTCAGCTCAGCTTCAGAGATTCCGTTTGTTTCAGGCTTGCTCTCGGTCTGGGGTGTTTCGTACGATCGACGTCGTCCTCTGCTTGCTTCCCATTGGGCCTTCCACTCTTTCTTGTTGATCATATTCTTCTGCTTCTTCGCAAGCTGCGCACTAACATCCATACCTCTCGCGCCTTCAACGTTATGATGTCTCTGCTCAATGGCGACGACTTTCTTGTTGTACGGTGGACAAGCAAGCGTACGTCCTAGGTAGTTCTGACCTGAGCCGAAATCAATGATTGTAGCCCCCTTGTCCACATCCTGGGACTTGTGAGCCTCACCAAGATAACCATCCAGTGTTCGGCCATGTGTCTCACCATCTTGCACTTCTGGAGGCGCGAGACGTTGAGACAATTCATCCACGAATGCGGCTACTTGCGCGACTTCATGGATCTTCTTTGGCTTCATACCCACAGCGACATGTCGTGGCAGTTTTTCTAAATCGTGCTTTGGCTTCCTGGGCGAAAAGTCCCGCCTCAAGCTATGCCGCCGTATTGTACTCACGTACTCGACTAAAGTACGTGGAGGCAAGGCATATCCTCTCCAGGTCGAATTACTCCCATCACCAGCTTGGAGATGATCGAGATCCTCCCGAAGTAGAAATTCAAGCACATCCTCGATCTCTACCTTCTCGAACCAATCTCTCCAGTCTTCTGGCAAGACCCACGAATACAGATCCGGCTTTCTAGTCAGAAAGTCTAGGACATGTACTCCTCCACAGAGATTGCGGAAGAGTTCTGACGTCGAAACGAAGGCGAGCAGAGAGTCGACGTACTCGTCTGTCGACTGCCAGGTTGAGTCAATGGGTAGTGGTTGTTTGGGCTTCATGTCCGAGGTAGAGTCCAGCATTCTAGGAAACCAGATATCAGATATCACGTATCGTCCAGTAGCCTCCGATCTGTGCTTGCGCGAATTTCCATCGATGAACCTAGTTCACTGCGTTGCGCAGGCCTACCAGCGAAGAGCGACGCAAGCGTCTAAACAAACATGCTGAAAATGACTCCTTAGCGGTCTAAGACCCGCTGGGTGTCGGATACTCATGATTTGACACGCAACGAGCAATACCGAATTTTTGTTGGTCGCGTTCACATCGCGCCAAGCTTAACTTAAAGCCCATTGGTGATAAGAGCCAAGACCGCCGGGTTCGGTCTGAGTAATGAGGCGAGACCCGCTGGAAAGGACCCCGTTTTCACTCCAATCTCCATGCTCGACCAGAAGCACCTAGCCTACCGTGCGGCCCGCCGTCGTGACTTCCGTTCATGAACACGGTGGGACTGTAAAGATCTCTGCTTCGAAATGTGAATCTGAAATAGCCGTTCACGCTCAGGGTTCGTGTACTGGAGCGGATGATCCATGCCCAAAATGGTAGATACACAGGTCATTGCAACCCCCCTGTCATGAACGTCATGGTCCGTCGGACATACGGCCAACGTGTGGCTGTCACTGACCGATTTTCTCCTCAACACAACGATGTTATCGAGCCGAGCGTTTCCTCGACAGTTGAGAATCAAATTTGGTGCTCATGATAGCTGCGTATAGCTCAAGGCCACTTTGAAACGAAATCTCCCGCTCTCTCACCCGTGCTTCGGGAATGCTTCGGCAAAGGCTTGAGCTACCTGTAACCAATACTCCTCAAGGAGCTTAGCGACTTCCGCCATGCGAAGCAGCATCTTGGCCGCAGGCTTGTACGCCTCCTTCGCGGCATGCCAAGATATCACATATGATTACGTGATTGCAGGTGCCGGCACGGCAGGGCTGGTATGCAGTTAAACCAGTTGCCAGAGCTCATACTGACATTGGTAGATGCTCGCAGTTGTGCTTTCTGAGAATCCGGATATCTCGGTCCTGGTACTGGAGGCTGGAAATGATGGCCGCAACCAATCGAATATCACAGATCCAGAGCGACGAGGTATTAATCAAGGCTTTCTTGTAATATGTATCACTGACTCCGTAAGGTACAATACAACATACACAGTACGACTGGGGTCTAGAGTCAACTCTGCAACCATACCTGTACGCCAACGGCACCGGCGGTTCGCAGTACGTCCCTCGAGGCAAAACAATTGGCGGCACCAGTGCGATGAACTGGATGATCCACAATGAAGATTCCAGAATTCAACTAGATATCTGGGAAAGTCTTTTAAACCTGACCGGCTGGAATTGGACTTCGATGTCGACCGCCTTTAGAGAGTCCGAAACCATGTATGCGCCTCCAGCTGCGGAAGCGATGAGTCTGCCCTACAACGCCTCCTTACACGGCGGGGCTGGACCCATCTGCTCGATATTCCAAAGGAGCGTATATACTCTATTCTCAGACTACGTACAGCCCTCACTAGTTGCACTTGGCTACGAGATGCCGCACGATGGCAATAACGGCAACGCAAATGGGCCGAACTTCCTACCTTTCGCGATATGCCCTCAGAACTACACGCGCTCTTACGCTGGCTCTGCCTACACTGCAGTACAAACTAGACAAAACCTGCACGTGGTCGAAAGCGCCCACGTCTCGCGGATCGTTTGGAGTTCGACCGATGGTCTAGCCACGGCATCCGGCCTCGAATACATCGACCTGGCGGCCTCCAATACGACCCAAACCATCAAGGCGCACGAGATAGTCTTAAGCGGCGGCATCGTCTACTCCCCACAAATTCTTCAACTCAGCGGCATCGGCGATCCACAAATCCTCTCAGCAGCTGGCGTAGACACAATCGTCAACCTCACCAACGTCGGCACTTCCCTCCGCGACCCTCCAATGACAAACTACTGGCCAATCTCCTTCCAACTCAATGAGACCGCAACAGCAGCCGCGAACCTTACGGGCAACGAATATATCCAGAACCTCATCGATCTTGAACCGGCATCTAAGATGCTTTCCCCCGACGACTACACGGCAGCAAGCACGTTTTTCAACTCTACAACGCACATACCTGGCCTAGCCGACGCACAATTTGCAGTCTTCAAACACCTTTGGTTCACTGAACAGCCGCTAATAGAGATGGCATGGCAATATACTGTCGCAAACGTGACGCCTTACAACCTCATTCCACTTTCCCAGGGGACGGTGCATATAAACAGCAGTGATCCCCTTCACCCCCCAGCAATCAATCCCAACTACAATTCGATCAACTTGACGATTAACGGCACAGAGGTCCAATGGGATATGTGGTTCCTCGCCAAGGCTTCGCAATACTACGTTTCACGTCTCGCGACCACAGAGCCCATGGCCAGTCTCATCACGGGCACAACGCCGGATTACCGTCTTCCGTTTGATGAGTGGTACGATGCGATCTTCCAGTGGACTGGCTCATCACAGCATCTGACTGGTGGAAACCCGATGTTGCTACGGGATGCAGGCGGCGTAGTTGATACGAATCTGCTGGTCTATGGAACGAGCAATGTGAGGGTTGTCGATGGGAGTGTCTTTCCCTACCAGCCGAGTGCGCATCCGATGGGGGTGACGTACGCATTAGCTGTAAGGGCCGCGAAGATCTTCCAGGGATTAAATGGTGGAGGAGGATTGACGGCCACTGTGACGTTGCCGGGTAGTAACGTTTCGGCAAGTGCGACAGCGACGTTCCCAGCGAACAGTAGAGCTGTTTGAGTAGTGGAGATGGTCGTATCTGGGAGAACCCTACGTACGATGGGTCCACGCTTCGTGCCTACTGGTGTAAAGAATCGCTTCCGTCTTCGAGTCTCAGCAGCCGCGTACAAGGAAAAATGTGTGCAAGCCTTAGAGACAACATGGAAGCAGCCTGGGTTGATCCAGATCAAGGTCGTCTCAAATATCATGTCGACATTCAAATTCTCTTCACTTCATTCTGAACGTTTTGCTTCGTTCCGATCGCTCCTGATCGACCCCGTGACTGACAAGCTGCCCTCGTCAGACCTTCCGTCGCCATCGGCTGCTCAGAATCCCCTTAATCTTGCGTTGCCATCAGTTACCGCTGATCAAGTCTCGCACCGAGGATGATCCGGATTGCCAAGCCTCGTAGGCTGGCGTACTTAAACCGTGCATTCCACGATCTGCTTGGTCTTTCTTTTTCTTCTTCATACTTACCTTGGTAAAATATCTGCGCTCAAGAAGGCAGTATATTGTGAAGCAGGCTCTCCATTGCACACCGGGGCAGCAGGCTTTGCTCAAACTCATTCGTGGGTTTGATTGCCGGATTTTTTGGCTCT
>Ga0066648_10000732_pt1 | contig 20568 bp, 19 predicted proteins | sample CryGeyCG12114_NA_FD_59537 | JGI IMG/M metagenome (GOLD analysis project Ga0066648, IMG submission 59537) | Groundwater microbial communities from aquifer - Crystal Geyser CG19_WC_8/21/14_NA | ecosystem: Environmental > Aquatic > Deep subsurface > Groundwater | place: USA: Utah: Grand County... | reverse complement strand
GTGCAATACTATCTTCACACTCGTTCTTCAAGTTCTCCTTCACGTTCCGACTCATAATCGAAATCAGCTTGTCGAAAGCTGCCGAGACTACACTCTTGCGCTCATTATTCCAGGCCTCGGCCAGATCGGAGTACGCATCTGTGACAATGTGCTTGTAGAGTTCTTTCCGCAGCCGTTCGGGCTCGCGAAGGCGGACTCTGACTTCCACAAGGCCCTCCTCCTCTGCTTTGAGCATTTTCAAGAACATATCTGGCCGGCTCGCAATGGCTCGCAAATCTTGGTTGCGCAGGTACTTGAATTCGTAGTATGGGTGGTCCTCGGTGATGCGTCTCAGTCCTTTTTCCGTGCGATGGCAGTCAACCACAGCGCCCATGTAAATGTTCATCCGCATGAACTTTCGTAACCTTGGTGAGGTGACCATTTCCTCAGCGAACATGCTTCGAGCCGCTCTCAGTGCCCGAGCGCCGGTGGAGAAGTTCTCGTCTAAGCACTGGTCGGACAGGTTGTCCGGGGCCTCTGAAGGGTCTTCTGCATATGTCTTCACCCCGTCTTGTTGAGCGTTCTTCGCAAAAGCATCTGCCGTTATACCAAAAGCTCTTACAATGTGGTATACTTTGCTGCTTCGAATTTCTTCATAAATTGTGCTTGCGTTGGCGCGCTTTCGGACTAGGGTTGAGCCATTGGTCTCGCCATCGGTGGCCGTGGAGGCGACATCCTTGATCTGAGCAGAGTACTGGAAGTAGAGGTAGTCTTGCAGGTCCTGCAGTTCTTCGATAGTGTTTGCTTGGGGTAGCATGTCTTCGAATACCGCGTCTGAAATGTCGCTCCCTGTGCTCTTGATGTCATCCCACGTCTTGGTTATCTGCTGTCTCTTCTCGACAAAGGCACGAAACTTGAGGTCTTGGTCGAATATAGCCCATAGATCGTTCTGGTTCAGAAGTTTGTTTGCATCCATCTCATAGCGAGGCGAGCCATCCTCATTGCGGCCAACTTGTCTTCGATTGGCGTGGATCAGATGATCCTTCCTGTTCTGAAAGATGAATGGCACTTCATAGTCGTCACGCACCAAGAATTCGAGAACTTGAGCCACGGCTTTTTGGAAAGGTTCTTGCAGATCTGGTTGTATGCTCTTTTTCGCACGCAGGACCTTTGCGATCCAGGCCGACTCTTCTCGGAAATCGGCAGCAGAAAGCTCGATGTGCTTGTACGGCTTCCTCGCCAGCTGGTGTCGTTCTGGTTCGTCTGTGTTTCGGATGGCATTGTCTTCGTCTGTGAGGAGCTTCTCGGCCAGCTGGGAGGGCTCGAACACGTCTTTGAGGTCGAGGTGCTTCTCCCGCTCCTGCTCCTCCTCGTCCGCCTCATCCTCTGCAGCGAGGGCAAAGTCGTAGTCGGTACCGTCACCAAAGGCTTCCCTGAAGTCTTCCATGGCTTGCTCGTCGAGGCCAGCATCTGCAGCCAGACCGAGGTCGGCGATGCCTCTGCGCCTTGGCCGTGCAACTTCCTCATCCTCTCTAGCTTGTTGGCCCTCTTCGTCTGAAAAGACATCGTCCTCGATGAAACCTTCGAACTCATCCTGGACGCCTCGTCTGTCTAGGCGTCCAGGTCGGCGGTCGATGTCGTCGTCTTCGTCCTCCTCAGCGAAGATATCGTTCACGTCACGCACGCGATCTTCGACCTCTCGAGGCCCACGTTTCAGGCGTTTGAACTTCGGTTCTGCCTCCTCACGTTGTGTCCTGATGCCGATCAGCTCGAGATCCTCCTCGTCGAGACCTTCTTCTTCGCGTTCTTCTCGTCTCCGCTTCTTTTTCTGGCGGCGTCTTTCCCTGCGTGCGTCCTCGTCTTCCTCATCCTCGTCGTCGATGAAGCCGGCAGCGATCTTGGCAGCCTCCTCCTCGTCGTCTTCCTCCTCCTCTTCGGATGAATCTCCCAGGTCGCGGTCCGCGCCATTTGCTCTCGGTCTCGGTTCGCCAGTCTCTTCGTCGAGTTCCTCCTCGTCTTCTTCATCACCTAGAACGGCGGCATCGTCTACGAAGGCATCCATGGCGGCAGAAGTCTAGATGTACCAAGCGAAAGCTGCGATCTGTTTGCTCTGACCCTTCAGACCGGCCGAAGTATTGCAAGTGATACAGAATTAGGAAGACGTCGATACAGTGATGATGTCAACCTCGACGCGTAGGCAGACGGACAATCGGAACTTTGAGATGTAAGGAAAGACAATGCGCAAGTTACTTACGTCGACGGATCTCGAGATTTGGATACAGCGGCAGGAACAGATTTCAGCCCCGTCTGAAGTGCCCGGCTGCGCAAGGCTTCCAGGCATCCAAGCACATAGACGACGGTTGCCTGACGCGGAGGTCCAGGGGCGCACCTTCCCCAGAAGTTCAAGTGATGCATGTGTTGCAGCTGCAGGCTTCAACTTGTTCTTATCTCTATCCCTCAATCACTTGCAGTCAATGCAATGCCTCAGGTGACTGCCAGCCCTGCCGACCAAAGCAGTGACTCGACCACTCTGGATATCTCTTCGAGGCTTTAGTTTGCTAGGCCCAGTGCTTATTCACGCGGTGACTGGGTTGCGGGCAACGGAGATCACCCACTACTTGCCAGTTCGAAGTTCATGTGAAGCCGTCTCCTCCAAATTTCTACTCTGCCCAACAAGGCTGGTGGTGAGGGCATACGTCCAGTAGCGTGCCTGAATGCCCACGAATAGACCAGAGGCACGTCTCTTTGTGCTGCTACACCAATAGTCTCATTGGCGTCGCCAATCTAGAGACACCCCTTAAGCGCTGCCACACGATTCGGGCAGTGACGATCGATAGCCGCCCGTGCCTGTGCCTGTGCCTGTGCCTGTGCGTGTGCTTCTTGTGCCTGCCTTGACACACCACTTGCTCCAACCTGCATGCACGCCGCGACACCGTTTGGCTCTTCTATAATAACTCTTTCGCCGCGTGCCGTCAATTGCTAGTACATCGGTATACAGACATTCCTTCATTCTCGACCACTGTATAGCCCGCCACCATGTCCGATCCGTTCAAAGCACGTACGCTGAAGCGGAAGAACGTCAAGGGACTTGCCCTCAGTGCGCCACAGCCGAAGCAGCCCAACCCCTCCGACGGCGATGCGCAGATCCCGGGGGCCCCTGGGAACACAGAAAGCAACAGAGCAGACACCCTCGAGATTGGCCTCGAGTTCAAGTTAGATTTGAGAAGCGAGGATCTGATCGTGCTGAAAGAGTTGGGTGCAGGCAATGGCGGGACGGTCAGCAAAGTCATGCATGCCACCACCAAGGTGACCATGGCAAGAAAGGTATGCCGCCTGTGACACATAGCCAGGCCCATGCTGACTGAACGAGGTCATTCGAGTCGACGCAAAGGAGAACGTACGCAAGCAAATCGTCCGAGAGTTGCAAGTCGGCCACGAGTGCAACTCTCCGTTTGTCATCACCTTCTACGGCGCCTTCCAGAACGAAGCCAGAGACATTGTGCTATGCATGGAATACATGGACTGCGGGTAAGCAGTGAGACCTCGTCAACTCCTCCCACACAAGCCTGACCATACCTGCAGATCTCTCGACCGCATATCAAGAGATTTCGGACCGGTCCGTGTCGATGTCCTCGGCAAGATCACTGAGTCCATACTAGGCGGCCTGGTCTACCTCTACGAAGCACACCGAATAATGCACCGAGACATCAAACCATCCAACGTCTTGGTCAACTCCCGCGGTATGATCAAGTTATGTGACTTTGGAGTAGCGACCGAGACGGTGAACTCGGTCGCCGACACCTTCGTGGGCACCTCGACGTACATGGCCCCTGAACGGATTCAGGGCGGCGCCTACACAGTCCGATCGGACGTCTGGAGTGTTGGCCTGACCATCATGGAGCTGGCCATCGGACGATTCCCCTTTGATGCTCAGGATTCTGGCCCTGGTGATAGAGCGAGTTCCGGTCCCATGGGCATCCTCGATTTGTTGCAGCAGATTGTGCATGAGCCGGCGCCGAAGCTACCTCAAAGCGAGGCCTTTCCAGCCATTCTAGATGAATTCGTCGCCAAATGCTTATTGAAGAATCCAGATGAACGACCTTCGCCACGACAGCTCTACGACCATGATCATTTTGTGCAAGCAGCGAAGAGAACCCCAGTCGATCTCCAAGAGTGGGCTGTTTCTCTCATGGACCGACACAATCGAAAGTCCTACTTGGCGCCGCCGGCTCCGAAATCTCTCAACAGTGATGGCAGCACAGCCGACTCTTGGAACACAAGCTCGACACCCTCGACGTCTTCCACTGGCACGGCGGGAACGGTGCCGACACCGGGGTCAGCCCGGACACCCATTACAGCCAGAAAGTTGATGAGTCCAACTGGTGAGATCACCGTGGTGCATCCTCAGTCGCCTCCACGACAAATCCCGCGGTCAGCAGGCATGCCGGCCATGTCCATACCCACAGGGATAGCAGAGCGGTCGCCTCCACCTCCATTGTCACTCCAGCACTTGTCGCTCGAAACGGACGACATGCCAAAAAGCACTGGCCGGGCTGTTCGAGGGTTTGACCCTCGGGACAACATACCCGAGCCTGCCTCGGCCATAGAGCCTAGGAGGCCAATGTTTCCGCCCAGGGTCTCGAGCAGCAACAACATTCCTGGCTCTAGGCTAGTTGGGCCATTCAACGCAACTTTACCCTCTCGATACCCGCCTCCGGCCGGGTCATTGCCCACGCCGCCGCACAAGGATCTACCGACACCACCGATGTATGGCAGTCCAGGACTTGTGAGTCCACGTCGGAACCGGTAATCAGGGTTGGAGGTCATTTACTATCACGGACATATTCAGCGGCATGGTCAATAAAGGTATATCATCTGTAGCATTCGAAGGGCGTTTGTGCATTGGTCCGCTTGGAGTGAAGGGTGTATCTCTTGGGCTTCTGATCTCAGGGATGTGTTGCATCTGCTTCCAGAGTGTACAATGAACATAGGACGATTGACTTCAAGCATCTTTGTATACCACCGTGCCGTCCGAGCTGTTCTATCGTCAATCGTTCTGCACGCTCCGGCAAGAGCTACACGCTTCATTTTCCAAAGTGCAGGAGTGCATTGGACGATTGGCGTGCTTGTGGTGGTGCCGTGGCGTTGACCCTGGTCGCATTATGCAGCTGTTCCCCTGCCGCGTACTTGGCTAGCTGCTGGTATTTTGAGTAGTCAGAACCTTGTTTTGCGTGGCGTCCCATTGAGGACACACCTAGAACGTAAGGCTCGTACTACCCATAATACCGGCACTCGACCAGGGAGCATACATGACATCGTTCTTCAACCACCGACACCCTTGAACTAACTTACGACCGCTCATTCACATTTGGCCTACTGACGCAAGACAAACAATTGTCACTAGTCGAACACTCTAGTCCTGGTCCTAGGTCTAACCATTGACCAAAATGCCGCCTAAAGCGTCGAACAACTCGGACGACCTCCTAGCACAACTCGATGACCTCTCCACCCAGAACCAGCCGAGACCGCGTCAGTCAAGGCCGACCACAGCACGAGCACCTAAGTCCAACCAGGGGCCAGGACACGGCAACAAGTCACAAACCGAACAAGACCTCCTCGCCGAGCTGGGCAACCTAGCACAGCGACCATCATCGCGGCCTGGCACGCCCTCGCTGCGATCGTCTACAAGACCAAACGACAATGCATCGCCGAGACGCGCAGCCACACCAACCATTACAGAAGACAAGCTCACATCGAGCGACAGAAAGAGCGCCGACAGCGCAAGAAGCAGCGGCAATGGCGCCCAAGCATACACTCCCGCAACGACCACCGCAGACGACTCCCCGGCCGAAGAGGCCACCCCAGCACCCACTGCCCAACAGTCAGCCGGCGGATGGGGCGGCTGGTTCACCAGCATCGCCTCCTCAGCCGTGAACACCGCCCAAGCCCAGGTCAAGAACCTTCAGCACCAAGCCCAGCACCAAGCCGAGCAACGAGGCATTAACGTCGACGCCAAAACATTCACCGACCAGCTACGCAGCAACCCCTCTGGCCTCCTCAAGGGCCTCGGCGTCTCCACCGACACAATCGGCAACCTGCGATCCATGGCCATGCCGACCTTTCAGAACATCCTCCAGACCATCGCGCCCCCGATCAGCTCCCACGAGCGTCTAGCAGTCCACATCACGCACGACCTGCGCGGCTACCCCAGCCTGGACCCCACCATCTACCGCGTCTTCGAGCGCGTCATGGCCCAGGTCGAAGGTGGCGATCTCCTCGTCGTTCAGCGCGGCGAAGAAGCCGGCCCCAAACGCAGCAGTCGCGACGTAGGCAGCAGGATCGGAATAAGCAGCATTGGCGGCGCGTGGCAGGACGGGCCGTGGTGGCGCACCCAGGGCGAACGCAGCACGAACGCGGTCAAGGGCGTGGCCGAGGGCACCAAGCTCGCGAGGGCGAACGCCGAGGGCTACGCGACGGATTTCTTCGCCAACAAAGGCGGTGTGGAGGAGGCGGCGAAGAAGGCGACGGAGACGCTGAGCGAGAGTAACCCCACGAGGGACAGCCAGATTTTCCTGGCTGTGCAGGCTGTTCGTCAGGAACGGGTGGGAGACTCGACTTCTGGCGGCAGTGATGGAGCGGAAGAGAAAGACAAGGAGGGGATCGAGAGGGACGCAGACGCTGCGAACAGAGACGAGTTCCTGTTCGCCATCTACCTCCATGACCCCATCCACGGCATCGCCTTCCACGCCGTGAGCCAGAGTGTACCGATGCAGTGGGTCGAATGGCTCGATGCGCCCAATGACGTTGAAGGCGCGCTGCCTGAATCCATCCAGGAAATCATCGGGGGCGGAGGTGTTGATCCGCGCGAGTGGGTCAGCGAATGGCTTGAGGAGACGTTGAGTCTGGTCGCTGGTGTTGTGGCGCAGCGGTATGTCGCTAGAAGAATGGGTGTGGGTGAGGTTGTCAAGGGGAAGGGGAGGTTGAGGGCAGACATGAACACTGCGCAGATGGCGGAGAGTGGTGGCGGCGAGGCTGCGAGGGCTGGGCTGTGATGTTAGTTGTTGCAAAGTTGGGGACAGTGTTTCTATGCGATTGACTGATTGACGGGATGTATCATGGCGGAGTCTGGTAGGAGTCATGCTCGTGTTGTAATCGTTACATACCTACCTAGCTAGCTATGAACGATATCTTAGACCTTGAGTAAGCCAACTCGGTCTTCGACAGATCCAAAACCAACCGAATGTTTTCCTGGGGTCTTTGCAGTTAGTTCCCAGCATGAAACTGCCTAGGCAGCTGCTGCCATTCTCCATGTCCTTTCGAGATGCACCCAAGCCCTCATTGACCTCGGCCTCTTGAGGCGATATCCTCATTGTTTATTCCCACTGGGCCGTACACCGATGTTCCGACCGACGCGAGGGCTCGAAAGGCCTACTGCAGTGTGAGTCTCGGCCTCAAGCAGACGTGGCAGTATGATCAGACTGGTTCTGAGGTTCTTTGATGTCAGCGTCACCAAGGTGTGCTGGTCGCCCTCTGTGCTGGTACTTGTGGGTCCAGCCCAATTCGACTGCAGCGGATCGCGAACGTCGACTCGTCACGGGACACCGCTTAGTAAGCCTCGGTAGTGCTGAGCTTGATCTTTCAAGAGGATGTGAGGGCGAGGCGCACAACACAGGGACAATCTGAACAGTGAGTGGGGTATGGGTAGCAGGCGGAACTTGAAGTACAACGTGTCAAGAGAGAGGGTCTGTATAAAATAGAGCACACCTTGAGGTGTAAATTGTCCATTACATTAGCTATTACTTCCATCCACTCAAGGGTTTTCTCCTCAGGTGCAGGTCTTCCCGCTTACACAGGGCACGGACGATAGTCCTGCGTCTGCACAGCCAGACCAATCAAGCTTCACCTCCTCTTCTCGGGACGTAGCGAATGAAAGCATGCAGCCCTTGCCGCAGCTCTTTCCGGCGTACCTTCACGGTAGCCGGGGTACTGAACAAGCGAATGTAAGTCCACTCAGGCACAAACCGTAATGCACTGATGGGTTGTCTTCTTTGGGCTGCCACATACAGCCCCCTTGTCTTATACCCATGTTCCTTCTATCAGGTCCGTCTATACAGCGAATGTAATATGGGCAACGCCGGCCGCTTGGTCAAGAATGATGCAACAAGCATAATGATACCCAAAGATGCAGAGCCGCTCAGTCGCTCACGCATGCCTCTTCAAAAATGTCCGGTGTGAGAAATGGCGAAAATAGTGCCGTGATTAATTACAAAAGTTTTGTGCAAATATGTACTCCAGTCAGATCATGATCCGTGATCTCAGTCGTTATGCGTTCGTGGGTCGCTTCTAAGCCGGAAAAACGCCAGGCTGACAAATGTCTAGTTATGCTCGAGGCGAGAGGTTCGAGAAGTGTGATAGTGATTCAAATTGCGGCTGAAAGAGGGATTCGGTGTCACCGTTCCGTGTGGTAAACATCGGCCCAGACCTGGTGATTGTCGTCGACTGGACTCAGGGATCCTGAAGATATCGAGGATGATGAGCCAACGGTCCATTCGTCGCTGTCTGGGTTGGAGGTGTCGATACCAGCAAGACCATAGCCGTGCTGAGCAACAGTCTCCTCACCGCATTCGATGTAGTCATAGTCCCACCGGAACTTCTTGCCGGATTGTATTCTTGGCAGAAATCGTGCTTTGGTGAAGTAGAAAATGATGGCAGCCAGTAAGCTCCCTGCGACCAAATCAACAGCGTAATGATGCGACAGGTACATAGTCGCCCACCACAGCCAGAGGACGTATGTAGCGAACAGTGGAGTGAGCTTGGGGAAGCAATGACTCATGAAGAGAGCCTCGAGTGTGGCATCTGCTGCGTGCAACGATGGAAAAGCACCGAATACCATGGGCGAGGCAGTGAATCCAGAAGTGTAGAGGTCGATGCCAAGTAGTTTGTCAATGCGACCTAGTCCAGCAGGAGAGCCCTTCATCGAGTAATTCGCAGGAGCTAGGCCATACATGTTCTCGTACCACGGCGGGGAACAAGGGAACAGTACCTGAGTCGTGACACCAATAATGTTCATCCAGCCAAAGGCGTAACCAAAGTAGCGAATGGTGGTTGGAGGACCGAAGAGGAACATGAAGCCGGCACAAACGAAAGGTGCTCCGAAATGGCCGAGGCCGTAGGGGAACCATGCCAGCAGGTCAAGAGCAGTATTTTGATGTGCAGAAAGGATGTTGCTCAAGTTTGCGCCGTACAGGATGTTTTCGAGGGCAGGTAGAACCTTGACCCAGATCGGTGGTCGCCATCCGCTTGGGACGAACCTGCAAGCGTAGAACCATATCAGATAGACTGCTATGGGTATGAAAGGCAGGAAGAATTGTCGCGTGATGGGGAGTAAGGTAGATGTGAGGAGTAATGTCACGACAGCGGTCTTGACGAGAGGACCTGGAGTCTCCATGATGCTGAGGCAGAAGACGCTCAAAATTGCTATCAACAGCCATTGTCCGTCGTATACAGACCAGCGATGCGCTTGTAGCGCTCGTATCGTGTCGGCTGGAGAGAAGGAGGTCTGTAGGATAGCCAGAGAACTGGCAGGCGATTGTCGGTTCCTCAGTTTACTGCGCAGCCTGCGCCTGAGCCTGTGTGGCACGAGAAGTTGCAGTGACTTCCATGGTATCTGCACTGTCGTCTTGCCCGACGCATGTAGAGGCTGCATTGCACCCAGAGGTGCTCGCTGTCGCAAAGAAGATGCTTGTTATTGCTGTGTGCCTGAGTGATATTGTTCGTGTGACTGCTGGCTATCCACAATGCTCGAGGGTTTCGGACGGCGCCGGGAAATGTCTCAGGTCGAATGTTGTTTGTTTCGCACAATAAACAGTAAAGAAACGGTTGAGGAGGTAGTTGCTATTGATCCGACGTCGTCAGTATGCTGGGATGGTGCGATGCGCGGCGAGGAAGTGGTGGTGGTGATGATGGTGGCAGAGTCGGGAAAAGAGAAAGGCGAAGTCGAAGCTCGTGTTCGTTTGGAGTTCCAGTCAATAGGAAACTGGCAGTCAATGATGATGATCAAACCTTGTTCGAAGCGGTTAGAACGGATGAATCTCAGGCCCCGAAGTTCCCAACTTTGACGCGCTGCACGCTTCTTACTCGCTGCTTCGGCTGCGACTAATTGCTGCACTTTGATGTCACCCACTTGGCTTATTCATGCACCCCGAGCTACGCCGATCTTCTTCTCTAGTTATCGCGCCGGAAACGTGCTAACTGCAGCGAAACTAGGGCTATAGCTGTCGCGTGTTGTTCTTGTTCTCAAAGCCATATCGCAAACAGAAACGAGATTCGGAATCTGGCAGTCGTCGCTCAGGGAAATGATCCGAGCGCTGCATCGCTCGCCTGACTGCCAAAGCATGCGAGCGTACAGGGCCGAGGCGCTAACAAGCCTGGCTTATCCACTCGGTCCTCCCGTTGCTGACGGGCAATCTCTCCTACAACCTGGTTGAAATTTGCTTGTTCGTGGATGCTTGCCGGGTTCCTCATACAACTAAGTCGCTGGCCGTACTTATGGTGCTACAACATTGGACTTGCACGAGAGGGTCTCGAGACGTGAAATTCTCCGTGCTCGTTTTTGAGTCTCTCTGTGCTTCCGAGCATTCCAAGACTCCTGCATGGTCTCCTACCTTGGCTTCATGCACCATGTGCTCACAAAGTCAGCTTGCGCTGCATGTCATCGCACTATCTGACCGCTAACGACAGATAATATAATTGGCTCTCGGCTACTAGTGCTTCCCGTTCCTTCGATTTATGCACGCACTTCGCGAAGTCGATGCTTGCAACCCCCGAACCGCCCGAATCTTCTGAAAGCCGTACAGAGACAGCAAAGTCCTGTCTGGTACTATTGCCGCAGGACTTGTCTGCTGTCGAGTACACCATTCACCAGACACAATGATAGCAGTGTTCAACAGTCCGCACTCTTCAACTCTCATCGTTTTGTTCCTGCCCTTCTGCAGAGACTTGAGCAAATGAAAGGCTCGTGGAACCATGAAGTCTGTCGGAGAACCTAGATGATCTACACTGATCTTTTGCAATGGCTTAGTCAACTAGTGTGTGTCATCATAACAATCTGGCAGAAACGACAGAGAGCCTTTGAAACATAGCTTTCTTGTCATCTCTCGGCCTTCTGAGGGGAACGTAAGCAGCTTCTGCACAATCCTCTAAGATGATCCTGCCGTTGCAAGACACTAAGCAAGAGGCTGCAGCTCACAGGTCTTTCGAGAGGAAGACCTCGCAGGGGTGGACTAAACGGTTTAGATCTTGGACAAGTACGTACTTTGGGTCCTAATATTCAGATCAAGTCCTTCTACCATTCTCAGCCCCAGGAGACAAATGCTCGAAATGAACATGTCAGTCTGGTGGACTGCCGTCACGTACAGTGTGCCTTCCACTGAGCACTCCAGCCTAGTGGTGACCTCCATTGCTTGTGTTTTGGCGCGGGCAATGAGCTTGCTTGAAAACGGTTTGTATTCGTCGTGACAAGGCAATTGACGATGATCCATAAGTATGAAGAACGGCCTTGAAAGGGGCATGGGTGCCCTCTCATTTCTGTACTATCACACCCGGTTTCAACAGGCCCTGTTGCGTTTCTTCTCCGATGTCCACCCTCCAAGCTCCTCAGTGTTTCCTGTGTGCGATAGACGAAGGGGTACCAAGTTATCGGCTAAGCTCTTCTGTCCTGTGGTGCGAGTACCACGGGTATTACTTCCACCGGAGCTGCACCGATGAGCTCGCAGCCATTGCACCAGGCTGGACCGGCCCAGCTTGCTGTGACGATTGTATGCTGCCACTGAATAAACAGATCATTAACAATTTCCTATGCAATGGTCAAGCCGCACAAAGCCTGCTTACACTTTCTCAAAGCCAATTTCAGACTCTAAACCAGCCTATGCACGGTGCTCAACCACACTCTCAATCTCAACCTGCTGCTCAAGATACGGCATCGTCTCAAAACCAGTCCGACATCGGCGAGCAAACTACAGCGCCAAACAATCAGTCTTTACAACCACAGTCCCAATATTCAGCCACCAATCCTCGTGCTCCAAGCAGTCAACAGCGGCAACCACCCGATATCACTGTCTGCAACAACTGCGCCTTTGCAGGTCCGTTCATCGAGGGCGGGGTCACCTGTGATGGCGACCTGCCATGCTCAGAGTGCCGGACCGCCAATTCAGTTTTAATGGATTCTTGTTCATATGTTCAGGGCTCCTATGACCGACTTCCTCCTTGCAGACACCCTGTGAACCGTTTCTGTGTCAGATGCAATCCGGAGGGCCAAAAATAGACATTGGTATGGCGGTTCCTAGGCCCAGCTCTATTAAGTACAAAGGACAAAGCAGCGGTTGCATAGTCAGGTACTTCAAAGCTAGCCATAGGAGATTATCAAGGATGGCTCAATCAGCAAGCAGGTTTATCCATATTGCTACCGTCAAGCACACGGTTCCTTGCATTTGTCACTTGCTGGAGCGGAAGGCTTGCTGCACTGAGTACTCTGTGTGGTTGCTGACAATCATGTAGGCCTTAGACATAATAACTGTTCAGATATCAACTCAAAACCCTTTCCTCTTCCTTCTCATCTTCATAATAATTCGCAAAGATGCCACCCAAGAAAAGTGTCCCTGGTGATCAATCAACAAGACCTTCCAAGCGCACTGGACGTCTTGCCCAAGAGAATCCGATCCCGTACGAATACCGTGACCCTGACATAGATGAGAATACACAGAGCGAAGGTCACGACTCCTCCCAGCCTACGTCTTCCTCTCAGGCCTCAGAAGCTGATGGTTGGGAAGAAATTGACACAAGCGAGCTAGGGCAGCCGCTGCATCCGGCAGCCTCAAACACTACTGGTTCAGAAGATCTCAGCTTAGACCAGCAAAGCTCCTCCGTTCACGAGCAGCTCGAACCCCAGCCTCAACCTCATACACAAATCGCAACACACCCAACCCCCAAGTCCTACCAAACAACCTCCCCGCCTCAATCAGCATCAATCTCCCAGCAAACACCTCCTCAAGCTCCAAACACCTCTGCCTACACTTTCTCCCCAACCAACAGCTCCCTATGGCAAACCCGACATCGAGAGGCAGCGCAAGCGCCACTCCCCCAGCCTTTCCGCTTTCCACTACCACCACCGCGGCCGCTCTCCGCATGGCGACCGACCCGCCGCTGCACGAATTGCATCATGAACCTAGTCGCGTGTGATGGCGCTCAACCGTGCGGGAGATGTGAGCGGCAGCAGGAGTGGATTGATGGTGCTGAGTATCCTTGCAAGTATGAGTAGGGTTGGGCCACGTCAAACGCGGTTCTACGTAGGGGCTCTGAAGTGTGGAGGAGGGATCTCTGAGGCTGAGCTCTTATACAAGTAGATAGTGTGACTGAGGTTAGTAATGTTCTGTATGTTCTGGAAGCGGGCACGGAAGGCGCGGTATGGCTGAAGAACAGTGGCTGGCTGGAGGATGGTGGTCATGCTTGTACGTAGCTAGTGGGCATTCCGACATGCACTCTCTTTTGTTCGTGGTCAGCGAGTCATTTTCAATGTCTCACAGCTGTAGACATGCTTCCGTGATCGAATCTCGCACTGGAACAGACGTGACACTGGGCTTCCCAAGATGAGTTAGCCATGGACGGAGACGAGAAAGAAACTCGATTTGCAGATACACCATAATGTTAGATCAAATAATAGACTCGTGCCTAACATGCCAGCTAGATCATGCTGACTCGAAGGGCTAGCGATAGATCGAACGATTCATTGTTTAAACATTGCACATGCTCTCTGTTCATGCCCATACGTGGTAGACTGCAGAGGCCTTCGTACGCCTTAGCGTATACCACCACAGGTATCAATCGTTCGGCGGATGAACAAAAGTAGAGGTAACTAGAATGGGGTTAGCCTCGTCGTAGTGGACTCGACTCATGACAAGGCAAACTACCTACACAATCGGCTGACAGATCATACCTGTCGTGGAATACACTAATGCGTACGAAGACGTCTGCGGTCTACCACGTAGTTGGCTACGCAGACGAGTCGCATGTTGGACGGGAGTCGTAGATCAGCCACCACCAGCTACTGCAGTATCGCTAGCACATTGATTGGAACTGCAGTAGGAAAAGTGATCGAGACGAGCTGAACACATGTTCCGGATGTCGTTTGCTGTAAAACTGTATTGCTCGTCATGAGACCAAGGCATCGAGATCCGTCACAATAGATCCATTGCTTCACCGTCTCTGTCCAAATTGTGGAGCAATTAATATTGCGCAAAGTCGAGAATTGATTGAGCAACGAGGCTCTCTTCGGTTCAACCAAGCGCTGTGGCTATAGCTCTACAGTCTAACTCCAATCCGGCCGATACTAGGTCTCCAGGGACGCACTTTCTCCTCTCCGTGCCGTATTGCAAGCCCTTGATCGACCCTCATAACATGTATCTACTTCAAAGCACTCCTCTTATGTTTGAGATTTGTATCGTACCCTCTACCACTCGACACCACTGCCTAGATGAATAGAATGACTCTTTAGACGATGACAGTGGGTGCTGACGAGATTGATGACAATTCAGCAGAGGCGGTCTCGTCACGAACGTGACACTCTTACATGTCCCAAAGACGACAATTTCAACTTAGTCGAGTCTTCGGTGGATCTGTATGAGACAGCACGCGATGAAGGAGGGCAGTTAACGGCTCACGAATGATAGCCAGCGCATTTTGGTGGCAGTACTGCTTGGGGGCTTGACTGTTCCTGAACATTACGGAGTCGAACGGCAAGCTCATCGACGATCGATCTGTTCGAGCACCTTAGCCACAGTACCCGACTCCGCAGTATGCAGTGGCAATGACTGTGCTTGACGCCAGCGGTTGTCACTATGGCACAGGACACAATCTTGCAGGTCCTCAATGACTTCGGAAGAATTCTCCGATGGGCATCAAAGCGCCTCTGCATCAGATGGGCCAAGGTCGTGGGTTGTTTGTGTTTGAATGCATTTCTGCCACGCTCGCTTGCCTCGCGTTCGTTTGGGGTAATGCTAGAGGACAGGTGAGTTTTATGCCTTCTCGACTCACACATGACATCGTTAAGAGGATATCGTCCCGATCTGCTGCAGGATCGACATGTTTTTATCAAAACGACGACATGCACGCGATCACACCATGTTGACACACCTTCCCAGCAAGCTGTTGCGAGGCTGACCTTTGCACTTGTAGCAATTGAGTGACACTCGGGTCCATTGATAAACGTTGGATGTGCTCGTACAGGGTCATACTAGAGTCCTAAAGGCATAAGCCTGCCGCGGGGAGACACGACGAGATCATGTGTGGTTGACTTCACCGTAAGCTGAGTGTTGTTGATAGGTTGCAAGCCCTGAAGAAGCTCAAGCTGAAGCCCATCGGAAATCAAGTATCATCGGAAAAAGATTGTTGCAAGTGCAGGCAGGATGACGTGAAGATGCTGATTGAATCGCGATGCCGCATCCTATTTCCTGACCCCATCTCCTTGCCGAGTGCCAAACTCTGTCTACACGTACTAGGGTTTACTTGCCGATCTACTCCCCTTTATTGAGTCGAGAATCCGACCGACCATGTGGCTGTGATTTTGGATCGAGGAAATTTCAGTTCATTGACTGCGTGACAGTGCTGCGGCGATTGGGTGTGTTCGCGACACGGAAATGACACTTCCGGAAAGGAGGCGAATAAAAGACTTTGGTGACGGTGGTCATGACCACAGTACCTGGCATGGAAAGTGCCGCAGTAGAAAAGTGTGGTAGCGAGTACCAAGGAGAATCTGTCGAAGTGAACGATCGGAAAGCGTGCAAGGCGTATTCTAGGAAAGTTGGCCGAATCAGTAGGAACATGAGCAAAGACGTTTCACATCCTGAAGACAACGGCTGCTCTGTCGGCTCCATCGACGATGGGGTGCGGTGATTGAAAATAGCTTCCTCGATGTTCTCATGCAGCGCAAGGTACGCGGTGAAGATCAGCCGCCGCAAAAGAGATCCTAGAGCCCTGGAGCATTTTCCTATGCACGGCAGCGGAAGGAGAGTTCTAGACCATCGGCGATCACAGCGATTGCTGCATGATCATTGGCTGATGATGGATGATGCCTGGTGCAGGCGTCAAGATCGTAGATTTAGCTTCGTGATCTGGAAGCACTTTCTGTAGCCTTGCCATCTGCCCTCACGATCGTGGCTTGACGAGTGGTCCGAACCAGGTATCCTCCGCCCACCGGCAAACCATGCATCCCACAGCGCCCATGGTGGTCGATGTCTTCGAGAACCACGATGGCATCCTCATCATCACGAACGTTGAACACACGAACGTTAGTCTCAAGCAAACCACATCCGCTGCGAATTCGTCGTCTTCGATCCTGTTGCTACGACTCACAGGTTTATTGAATATCCAAGACACCGATCTGACAGACGGCACTGCCAGGCACAAAAACAACCACTTACAGACGAAGCAGGCATAATCATACTGTATGAGAGACAGTTATGTCTACATCAAATCTTACGGGTCGACCTGATCGTGAGCCGGGAGGAGGAGCCGAAAAAAGGAGCATGACAATAACCACACCGAACCCGAGGCGAACTTCGCCTAGAGACGTGAATCGAACGCAGGATGGCCGAAAGAGACAGAAGTTGAGCCATGATCCCCACAACGACTCGCACGTGGAAGACAACCACGAACTTGGCGATGAGGTCCCTAGAGTCCTGCAAGGCGAAGAGTCAGGTTCGTCCGACCAGAGCGCGGGCAAGTGGTTCTCACGAGTGAACAAGAATGGTTTGACTGGCCAGGAACAGTCTGCAGAACTTGATGGTGCGTTGCCAGCAGCAATTGTTCCTTGCAAACTGCGACGTTGCTAACACCTTTACAGATGAACCACCCTTCTATATGAGCGACCGTATGAACTACATCCCGAACGTGTTTGCGGCTTCCAACGATGGACACTTCGGCGCCGTCTCGAGATTCGATAGTGAGAATGAAGACCTTCGCGGCGTCATTGATGACTTGACCGTAGAGAACAGGAGGTTGAAGCAGATGATACGGACAGGCAATAAGCAACGACGCGATTCCCCGAACGCTTCCAACCAGGAGCAAGACAAGCTCTTCGAAGTCCGCATGCATGGCCTCCCGTCAGAGAAGAGAAGAGAACTTGAATTCCTGCTCAAGAATTTCGCTACGAGCGTACACTCGAGTGTCCCTTCGCTAACCACGGCGCCATCGAACGCCTCCAGTGGCATGAATTCTGGAGTCACAAAGTCTCGCGCACCGCAAACCGATTCAGGCTATGCTAGCGCTTCTGGCACAACAAGCGGCGGCACATCCAATCTGGCCTCCCTAGGCCCGGCTCCTGTCAAGCACTCAACGAACAAGACCGTCAAGACATATCTGAAAGACATTCCCGACACCCTCCTTCCCAAGCAAAACCCGCTCATGACTGAGCGTGCCAAACAAGCGTTAGTCGTGCGACGACTTGAGCAACTCTTCACGGGGCGTACAGCTAGCCCTGGAGACCACGATCAACCCATGCAGCAACAAGAAATTTCAGACTCTGCCGCTCGTGCCGATAGGCTGCAGGACGCGAGGGACAACAAGAAAAGGAAAGCCGAAGGACGGCGGGAGGCGCGTGTCATGCCACCCGATAGCAGGGTCAACCTTGATGCTATGGAAACCAGTGACACCAAAGGAACATCACCCCTGAAGGAGCGCAAAGACGTTTCTGCACCAGGCTCACCAGATCAGCGTCCTACACGTCCACTGGACCTGGACATCCACCGGGCTCAATTTGCTGCCGACAACCTTCAGTACCTGCGGCATCTTGGCCTCTCGACACCTCAAGTTGCTGGCTCCATCCGGGACGGCGAGGAGAGCCCTTGGATGTTCTTGACTTTGCTCGGAGGCTTGGCGCAGCTGCATACGCTTAACGTGACACCTGAATTTGTCCGGCGCGCCATCAAGAAACTCAGCAAGCGTTTCGAGCTGTCGAGGGATGGTCTCAAAGTTCGCTGGACGGGAGGTTCAGATGGCACCAGGTTTGCTGCCGATGACGAAAAAGCGATCGAGCACGCAGCTACCAACCCGCAAGACTTTGCTGAAGACACCGGAACTGGCAGCAGCAGCAAGCGGTCCAAGACAAACAGCACTTCGAACGTTGCCGGTACTTTGGACACGCCATCTGAGGACAAGACAAGTGGCTTGCAAACGAGCAGTGACTCCAAGCAGCAACAGCTCACATCATCTGGCACGTCTAACGTTCAATCGTCATCAAACTTGTTCAATCCCTCCGCCACGAGATCAGCGTTCGACTACAAGCCTATCGTCCTTCGGGAGAAGCGATTACAGCGCGAAGACCTTCAAAGTATGGATGAGTCGTTTGACGCCTCGTCGGGCGACTCAAGTGGGCTTGTGAATGCTCTCAGCAAGTCCAACCTCAATCAAAGGGCCAAAGACGAAGGTGTGATCACCTTCTACCACAACCCTCATTTCTGCAGCGACTTCAGCTCGGAGATGGAGCCTTCAAACATGAGATCGGCGCGACCTGTTGTTGCTGGTGAGACTCTCGGTATGCCTGCAGCCGAAATCGTCGAATCGCCGCTTCGATACCATGACGCTACCTACTTCACCACGCAGTTCGCTCCTCGGCCTTTCGATCTGGGGAAGCTGAGCGACGAGCAGCGGGACAAGTTCGACGCCTCGTTGCCGAAGCTACCAGATCTGCCGCCGATGCGTGAAGCTGGAGAATCTGAGACCATGCCGCTCGAATTTGATGTATGCGGGCTCGGCGGAATTACCCCAGAAGACAATTTTGCTCTGGACGTCAAGGCCAGCATGAAGCCTGCCCCAACCCGGGGTCCAGGTATTGTGGTCAAGAAGCTGCCCTTTTCGCACCGAAAATATTTGCAGAAGTTTACTGCCAAGGTCGAGAGCTGTGAAAAGTTGGAGTTACTGCCGTCGAAGCTACCGCCGCCCAGTTATGTCTTCTTCACTTCAAGCTCCTCGTCCGACGCCGGTGATTTTGACGACGACTCTGACGACGACTCCGACGGCAGCAGTTCACCGTTGGTGGATGAGATGTGCCCAGCGCCTCCTGCGTTCTTACAGCGATTTTCAGGCGACTCTGGAGAGGATCATGGCGATGATGAAGACAACGATGTGGAGTCAGAGATCGACATGTTGGCTATTGCTCGGCAAGTTAACCCTGAGGAGATTGCTGAGCAAGAGCGTGTCTACATGCTACACCAGCCAGGAGGAGCATTGCGCGGGGTGGCTGGCAGTCTTGCTGCTACAGTTGGTGAGACCAGCAGTGCCTCGTCTATGCACAGAGTCGGGGCTGTTAGCCCTACTGAGAATTGGTCACAAAAAGGGGAGGATGATGAGGATGAGGGTGAAGCTGAGGATGACGACGACGATGAGATGGACGATGCATGAAGATATGTTGTTCTTTGGTTGTTTGGCGTTTCAGGAATCCGTGAGCGTTCAAATCATGCGTTTAAATAGATACCCCTTGTGCGACTTTCAGGTTAGCGATCTAGTTCTAGCTACTACAATCATCAGATGCACGTTCTGTCTCGAGTGCGCTTTTCACTGCGTGCTTGGATGGGCCGTTGCTCTTCACACCTATCAACTGCTCGGCAATACTAGAAGCAGCAGCTCCGTAAAGTCTACTAGCTAAGTTAGTGGTGAAAGTGCACCATCCGGCACACATGCCATTCGGAGGCTTTGCGCACTGGCACTGCAGCCGAGTGCCGCATCCGACGCTCACAAGAGCTCCGAGTCTGTCGAGCTCCTCCACCTTCCAGGTCGGCTCTCCAAACATAATTCCGCTCACGAAGTCGTTGCGATGGCTTTGCTCCGTTGGTCGTTGCCGGTTGATCTCAACGTCGGTTAGGCGCGTGGACTATCGCTTGCTGTCGTGCTAGTACATAGTTTGATCTTTCGCCATATTTACTTGCTGGTTCCCCTCATACTGTCTACTCTTGATACCTGTTGTTGTTTGCATTTATTTGCATTGGCTTGCTCTCCTAGACTCTTCCCGAGGACATAAACAGGCACTACCGCTGAAACTGGCAGAGCCCTACAGCACCTGAGAGTACCTGAGCTTGCGGATCATCGCTTGAGCTAAACTCTCGTGTCTTCTCCACCAGGCCAGCAAGACCTCCCATCGCCATCATGGCCTCCCTCCTCGAGTCCTCCTCCCGCCTCACCTCGCAAACAACGCGATGTCTCCGAAGCGCCAGAGCGCCGCACAACGCACGAGTACGCGAGATCCTCCTCACCCGCCATTTCTCGTCCACCCAGCACAGGCGTGAGATCAACAAGATCGTCTCCAGCCCGTCCGAAGCAATCAAGGACATGAAGCCCGACTCCGTCCTGCTCTGCGGCGGCTTCGGCCTGTGCGGTGTGCCTGACACGCTCATCGACGAAGTCTCGAAGACGCCACGGCTGACGGGTCTCACGGCCGTGAGCAACAACGCCGGCATCCCGGGCAGTGGGCTGGGGAAGCTACTTGATTCGAGGCAGGTCAAGAGGATGATTGCGAGTTACGTGGGGGAGAACAAGGTGCTGGAG
>Ga0066648_10000730_pt1 | contig 20593 bp, 15 predicted proteins | sample CryGeyCG12114_NA_FD_59537 | JGI IMG/M metagenome (GOLD analysis project Ga0066648, IMG submission 59537) | Groundwater microbial communities from aquifer - Crystal Geyser CG19_WC_8/21/14_NA | ecosystem: Environmental > Aquatic > Deep subsurface > Groundwater | place: USA: Utah: Grand County... | reverse complement strand
TGTGTGTGTGTGTGTGTGTGTGTGTGTGTGTGTGTGTGTGTGTGTGTGTGTGTGTGTGTCCAGAGCAGCTTGAAGCCCGATCAGCCATGTTAGGTCACCACTCTTCTGTATCTGTTTCAGGATCGCGTCAGTCTTGTGGCTGTTCTTGAAAGTAGCATTCTGCCATTCTCCTGTGCTAGTCTTGCAAGGCCGCACACGGGGAGGCACATGACCAGCCGCATGGCCCTAGAAGGCAGCCCCCACCATGACCGAATCTTCCTCGCCCAGGAGGCGCAGGTGGTCGTCTGCGAGCTGCGATTTGAGCCCCGCGATCTCCGACTCTCGTTCCCGCACGTGCCATTCTCGCAGAGTTTCGCGCTTGGTCCGCTGTTTCTCGTTGAGATCTGATCTGACGCGCTCGGCATCCTCTTCGAGTTGTTTCACCCTTCGTTCTTGGTCTGTGCTCATACCTGAGCTGCCGGGCATTTTGCGCCCCCCTGGGACGACTCTCTCGAGCGTGTTCAAGTGCGACTTGACAAACGAAGCCGGCGTAGCCGGAGTCGCGGGACTAGCCGCATTCGGCGACGGCCCATTGTTGAATGTCGTGGTGACTGAGGAGGGACCCGTGGGTGGTCCAGCCGGGTTGAACCTCTGACTGCGAGGGTAGGTGGTACTTGTGGAGCTGCTATTTATGGCGGGTCGAAAAGGATATTCGTTGTTGCTGGTATGAGACTGGCTGGCGCTTCGCGGGCCGGAGGGTAGAGCGCCGCGTCCAGCCGAGTAAGAGCCGGCTCTTGGGCCAGACGGCGGGGCCGGACTCGGGCCTGGTGGGAGTATTGGAGCGTCCAAGCTGGACGGAGAGGGAATGGGCGGTCGATAGCCTGGAGCGCGGTAGGTGAGGGAGGTGCGACCACGCATGGCAGCAGGTGGAGAGGTCAAGTCGCGGGGTGGCACAGCTGCACCGCGTGGGCCTGATGGGGGAGCAGGCGAGGCAAAGGTGTTGGAGCGGTTGTGGGCGGAGATTGAGTTGGCTGGGCCTGTGGGTGGTGAGGTGGCGGCGTAGTTGGCGCCACGTGAAGGAGCCGAGGGTGGTGGTCGCGAGTAGCCTCCCGCCCTGGGACCTGTCGGTGGTGCAGCCAAGGCGTTGTCGCGACTTCTGCCTCTGTCACGATCGCGGTCCTGGTAGTCGTTGGGTGGAGGAGACCTTGGGGGAGCTCGATAGGTATCGTCTCGTCTGTTGTCGTACCGCGGGCGGTCTCGATCGCGCGCTGGGGAGTGTGTCCTGGAGCCAGCTAGGCTCGCTCGATCGGGATGTAGGGGGGGCGACGACCTTCTCGAAGTAGCAGCCGAACCTCTGGGAGATAGGGAGCGCCTGCGCCAGCCCTCGTCTGCATAGGCTGGTCGTCGATCGTCTCTTCTGGGGGGAGTGCGCGACCTGGGTCTGTAGGTATTTCTGTCCGGGGAGAAAGGCCTTCTTGGGGGAGAGCGGGTTCGGCCGTCGTATCTTGGCGGGGGCGAGTCGAGTCGTTCTCGCTTGGGAGAGGTTCTGGGTGGAGAGTAGTCTCGGGGTCTCTTGATGTCAGGACTCCTGCCTCGAGCAGCATACGGCGATCTGGACCTTGCTGGTATGGGAGATCGCGGTCTCTCGCGTGCCGCCAGAAAAGGTGGAGGAGGGGGAGGGGCAGGCGACCTGGCAGCAGCTCGGTCTGGGAACAGCTCGGGCCTGCCAGGCACACGGGCTGGAGGCGGACTCCTCGAGCGTCGTCGATACGCTGGCGGCGACCGGCTTCTCCTCTGCGCGCGGACACTGGTCGGAGGGATGTATGAATCTATGTCGTCTCTTCTTCGCTCCTCTCGGCGCACGTCTCGGCGTTCTGGGTTCCATCGATCGCCGTCGCGTTCACCGCCTCGCCCAGGCCTGTACGGTCCTTCTCCCGTCTGGCCACCAGGGCGGTAGCTCTCGCCAGCTCCGAAGTATTCGACGTTAGGGTGGTCGTCTCGATCTCGCTCTCGCTCTCGCTCACGTTCTCGTGGAGCAGGGCGGTCTCGTGGAGGAGGTCCGCGACGCCGAGGGCTGCAGACAGCATTAGTATCTACCCACCGCAACAACATGGGTGTGCGAACCTTCTGCCAGAGTACCTGTCTCCCATAGTGACCCCAGTGTGTGGATAGTCAGCTGGCTGAAGTCTGCTTCTCGCGTCAGCAGTCAAGTCCTAATCGCATGAATCAGATGCGACGCCAGCGGCCAATTATTTTCACGTCAGTCACGTGAGGCTTTTCGCCTACCGAGCGCCGTGGCCCATGAGTCCCCAGGTGCCCCGGTGCCCCGGTAGCAACCCGTCGGCGAGAGATACGATTGCAAAGCAATGGACATGCAATCGTTTCGTGGCTTCGCCTATCATCAGGACATCGATTCGACTATCACGGGCCGCGCTCGCTCATCGTTTACTCCGCCTCTCTTCGTCCCTTTTCTGTCGCTTCCTCGACTCGGCTGCAATCATATCTGACAGATCCTCCTGAAACTCTTGCCCTCCAAACGCCTGCTCAGTCTTTCTCTGCTGCTCATACATCTTGCGCACGTCTTCTTGGTCCATTCCATCTCTTGCTGCCAAGTCGTCGGGATTCATCGACACATCCACATCGCCGGGCTTCTTTCTCTTTCTCGACTCTTCTTGCCCGAGCATTGGTATGTTCGCTTGCGCGGCCTTGAGATCGTACCCTCGGTCGCCGCCAAAGAATCCCTCCACTCGCGTCTGTCGTTCCGGCACCACCGTGTATGCTTGTCGCGGATACGACGATTCTTCCGTCTCCGTACCCCTCCTCTTCCTCAGATCGAACTCCGACACCGTCTCGGTGCCTCCAATTTCCGTCGGCACCGATGACTGCATACCCCTCGTCGTCTCAATGCCCGAGGGCGTCTCCACTCCCGCCCCACCATCTTCTTCATCCTGCTCCTCGGCCTCTTCCTCTTCCTCCTCCTCTTCTTCCTCTTCTTCCTCCTCGGGCGCCTGCAACTCACCCCACAGATCCTTCTCAATCGGCTCACCTTGCTGAGTGTTCTGCTGCTGCTGGAGGACGCCAAAGATGTCACCTCCATACAGCGGCCGGTTCGTTGCTTCATCCACCGGCGGTTTGCCATAACCACCGGGATGGAACCCCCATGACGCGCCTGGCGGAGGTGGCGCGTTCAGGCCCGGGATTTTCAGCGCGGGATACGACGGAGGGGGCCCATATCGCTGCTGGTTGATCAGCCATGGCGGAGGTGCACCCGGGGGCATGTTGAGCGCTTCCTTCAGCTCGTCCGATAGCTCACCGGGCCTCAGATGCCGGAGGTTGGTCTCGTACTCCTTGCCTTCGTAGTAGACCTCGCCATACCTCGTCAGCTCGGGCTTGGTCTGGAACTTGAAGAATGCCTCGTACAGTTTCTGGTAGTCGATGTCCAGCTTGCCCATCTTCGGCTGCACCCGTGCTCGCTGCTGTTGCTTGAGCGACGCCTCGTTCTGCTTCTCCAGCACTGCATCCCGCATCTCAGCAATGCCAGTCTCTTGGATGAACTTGGGTAGGGCGAAGGCCGGCTTTTCTATGCCTCGTTTCGAAGACAGGTACTCCCGCTTGAGAGACCAATGTGTGGGCACCGGCACGACATTGCGATATGACTTGATATGCACCAGCAGCTTGGGGTCGGGTGCTGACGTGTCCGTCCACTCGACCAGGTCTGGCTTCTGCACCAGCGCTTTCAGCTCGGCGACGGATAATTTGTTCTGCTGCTTGCGCTTCTTCTTGGAAACCATCTGCTTGCCCGCCTCCTCCTCCTCTTCGTCGGGGATGTCATCATTGTCATCTTCGAAGAACACCTCCTGCTTGTCCTTCTCCTTCAGAGCTGGATCCTCGGCCTTGTCGTCCTCCTCAAACTTGCCAATCACGTCCTTGTAGAGATCGAAGAGCGGGTTGCTGTCGTCGGCGATGACGGGCTCGGCATCGGTATCCTGCTGCCGCGGCTCTGGAGTGGCCGGCGCCTGCACGTCTGGAGAGTCTGGGCGCTGCTCTTTCGTTTCCTTCTCCGCTGCCTTTTTCTCTTTTTGTTTTTGTCTGCGCAATTGGTTCTTAGATAGCTTCGCTCCACCGGCAGCCATGGTGAGTTACCTTCGATCCCGCAACACCACTCTAGGTAGTCGCAGCAGCTACGCGATGGCGTGAGTGATCAGGATTGGTGACTAGGACGTGTATCGAAGCGTGAAAGTAATGTCGAAATTAGCGTCGATCGAGTGTGCAGATGGGCAGCGCAGAAAGGTGCACAGTTATACGGTCGGATGGAAAGCCCACTTATGTAACTCAAGCCATTGCAGTTCACCGTAACGACCGTCCACACAGGAATTCCACTATCGCGCCGCGTCTTGCGTGCTACTCACTCGTCCAGCTCTTGCTGAAGCCACCTGCCACATAGCATCCTTGATTCGTTGCATCTCTCATTTCGTGCAGGCCGTAAGCTCACCAAGATCGCTTCATGATGCTCTAGTTGACTACATGGAGGGCCTCCTTCAGACGACGAGTGACCTTCTGTCACACAAAACCATCATGTGCCAACCGCGTACGTGAAGTCTCTTGATCCGGTCTTGCCTCTCTCAACCCGTCCTCTCACTTCCACAACAAGCGCGATATATCAACTAGACATAAAACACCATCTTTGTCCTTCTTTGCGACGCGTGATCCCGCAACTGACACGCGCACTGCCTACCGAATGCCATCATGCGCCGCACGAGACCGCCTGCACCAATCAACCAATAAACACCTTCAATAAGCGTGCAGAGGGCGCGCCGGATCCAAATCTAACCTGCACAATCTCTCGCCGCAATTCTCGGGAGCCTATTCCATAGACTTTCTCTCCATGCCTCTTTACCACCGTTGGAGACCCGCTACCAAGCGATACGGTGCGCTGATGACGCAACCCGAGACTTGGGGTTGTCTCGTTGTCACCCTGTTGTGTGGAGTATCGCTGCTCGTAAGTAACTGATGTGGAAGTACTACCGCTACATAGCAAGCCATAACATGTATATCATCACCGTCACTGCCTGTTGTTCACCGGTCAAACCTCCTCTGGAAGCAACCTGTGCGCGCCTACTGCAATCACACATCCTCGGCAAGCGGAAGGCACCAGCGGACCCCATCTTGCGGCTCTAACCACTGGGTCCTCCAAAAGATTGACCTTGTACCGTCGACGTCTTGGATGTTTGGAGCCATACTCATCCCTTCAATCTTTCTTACACATCTTTATCCTGAATACACATCATCCCACGCCATAGACGTGTCTTTCGTTCCTTTCACTAACCCTGCTGTCAGACTATTCTGCACGAACACCTTCAGTATACCGCTTTTGGCCTAGACTCTGTCAGCATGGCATCCTCCTCAGCATTTCAATCACATCCTAAGCACACAGTCAAACGCAGCTGGTGGAAAGAGTCGACTGTATACCAAATTTACCCCGCATCCTTCAAGGACAGCAATGGCGATGGCTGGGGCGACATACCGGGCATCGTCTCAAAACTGGACTACATCAAGAGTCTTGGCGTCGATATCGTCTGGCTGTCGCCTATCCTCCAGTCGCCTCAGCAGGACATGGGCTACGACATTTCCGACTACATGGACATTGACAAACTCTACGGCAGCATGGCAGACCACGATGCATTAATCAAAGGCCTCCACGACCGAGGCATGAAGTACGTGCTCGACCTAGTCGTCAACCACTCCAGCGATCAGCACCCCTGGTTCCAGCAGAGCCGATCAAGCAAGGACAACCCATACAGAGATTGGTACATCTGGCGCCCAGCTAAGTACGATCAAGACGGCAACAGGGTCCCCCCCAACAATTGGGAATCCGCCTTCTCAGGCTCGGTCTGGGAATGGGACGAAACGACCCAGGAATACTACCTGCATCTTTTCGCCACTGGCCAACCAGACCTCAATTGGGAGAATCCCAAAGTCGTTGAAGCGGTCCACAAGGTAATAAGGTTCTGGCTGGATCGTGGTGTCGATGGCTTTCGAATGGATGTGATTAACTTCATTTCCAAAGATCATGGTCTGCCAGACGCACGGGTCACAAAACCAGGCTTCCTTCAGTCCGGCGTTGAACATTTCGCCTGCGGACCCCATCTCCATGAGTACTTACAGGGTATCGGTAGGATTCTGAAAGAATACGATGCTTTCTCCGTCGGCGAAATGCCAGGTGTGCACGATGCCAAAGAGCTCCTCAAAGGTGTTGGTCAAGACCGCGGCGAATTGGCAATGGCATTCAACTTTGATATCGTTGACCTCGACCACGGCCCCGAAGGCAAATGGCAACCACGACAGTTCACTCTTCCGGGCCTCAAAGACATAGTACAGAAATGGCAGACCTTTATGCTCGACAACGGCGGCTGGAATGCCATCTACATGGAGAATCATGACCAGTCGCGGACAGTTTCCAGATACTGTTCCGATGCACCAGAGTACCGTACCCTATCCGCCAAGCTTCTTGCATCACATCTTGCCCTGCAAAGTGGCACACTATTCGTTTACCAGGGTCAAGAATGGGCCCAGAAGAACGTGCCCCGGGAATGGGATCTCACCCACTACAAGGACATCGAAGTGTTAAACCATTGGAAGACCGTCATGAGGGATCACCCAGACGACAAGGAGCTGCAAGAGCGCGTCAAGAAGCAGTACTGGCTCATTGGGCGGGACAATGCTCGAACGCCGATTCAATGGAACGCCAACGACCAGTATGCTGGATGGACCACCAGCGATCCTGCGAAGAAGCCATGGATGGACATCCATCCAGACTACAAAACCTGGAACGTGGAAGCAGCTGTCGCTGATCCCGACAGCGCATTTCACTACTGGCGCAAGCTCCTTGAATTGCGTAAGAAGGAAAAGGATACCCTTGTCTACGGCTACTTTGAAATGCTCGACATGGACCATGAGGACATCTGCGCTTACGTCCGAACAGCTGACGATGGGCGCAGAGCACTTGTCATTGGTAACTGGAGGGAACAGATAGTTCATTGGACCGTGCCCAAGAAGGTCGCTGGGCTGCTGAGTGATGAGCATATTCTGCCCGACTTTAAGAATTACAAGGAGGAGACACTATTCAAGACTCAAGGTGGAGAGACGACAATCACCTTAAGGCCATACGAGACGATTGTTGCAATCGGCTAACGCGCTTGGTACACAGCGAATACTGTCTGGTAGGTCTGTGCTCTAGGTCTAGCTTGTGCCACAATTGGAGGTGCCTAGCATGCTTGGTGTTGCATAAGGACGGCCATCTGACTTGATGTACATACCTAGAGTATAGAATGATAGTGGTCCACGATAGGCACTTGTCGTTCATGAGATATTTCCAAGCTTGCATCAATTATTGTCGTAACACCTTTTCAGGGTTGAACCACGTCGCCGGCCATGATCTGTGTCGATCTCAATCATTTATCCCCGCTTCCCACAACATCAGATTACTTCCCTATGTTTGCCGCCGCTTGACACTCCTGCTTTTGTAGTTGTGAGTCTCGCCGGTGGCGACTGCACCACTGTTTCATCGCGTTTTCCCGTCCTCACAGGAGCCCATACTGTTGTCCATTGTGATGCGCAGGCTAGTCCGTCATTCGCGCATGTTCTCGCGCACTTGGCGTGTCAGCACAGAGGGAGAAACAACACCTCCGAGGGAGTTGATCTGTTTTCGTCAGGGAGCGATCTTGGCCGGTTTGGCAGTTGGTGCAGCGGCATAGTGACTTCTCTCGAGTATTCACCAGATTGCCTGCCATCACGTAGTCAAGCGCTGACTGCGCCCTTGCTTCCAGCATCGTGATGCTCTGGTTCTTTCGTGTGGCGCAGAGGGTCGTGCATGCTGCTTAGACCGGCTGATTACATTCAATACCGAGGTTGAGCTTCGTTGTTCGCCAACCGTTTGTCAGCCGTGTTGGGTCGTTGCGCTGTCAGTGTGTGGCTAGGATATCGAGCTGGGGTCCACGCTCAGGTTCCTTTCTGTTGTCGCTTCTCGAATTTGAGCTGCAGTGGTCCGGGCTGCAACGTCATCCAGTCCTGTTGGGTTTCTAGGAAACGGTCCCTCTCGCCCTGGCTCATGTCGCCCACAAACTTGATGTCAAAGTCAAGGACTAATCTCGCCACCACCAACTTGATTTCCATCAGGGCGAAATACTTTCCTGCGCATCCATAGGTTCCTAGTGAGAAAGGACACCAAGCTCTTTTGTCGAGGATCATTTCTGGCTTTGTAGTCCATCGCTCCGGAACGAACGAGTGGGGCTCGACCCAATATCGTGGATCGCGCTGAACTCTGTAGGTGGGCACAGAGACCACCGCGTTGCCCGGTATCCGAATGTACTTTGTGTCGTCCAGGTTACTGTCGCTGGACACATTGTCAACTGGGATTCTCAACCCTTCTGGTGGCACAACTCTTGGCATGCCCGAAGGGACCGGTGGGTGAAGTCGAAGTGTTTCGTTGATCAGAGCTGTGGTGAAGGTTGCACTCGATAGAATCGGCCAGCTAACGATCGTTTTACCCTGCGAGTCGGTGCTGAAAGCTGGTGCAGTCTCTTCCCGCAGCCTACTTTGATATTCTGGCTGTGCCGCAAGTCGGAAGCACAAATTGACCAACACAGAGAAAGAGGTGTCAGCGCCCGCTAACATGATCATGAACACGTCGCTTTCGAGGTCATGCCTTGACAGGAACTGCTGAGCTTCGGGTTCTTTCTCTGACAGGATGTAGGACATCGCATCCGGTATTTCTGGCTCTTGCTGCATGCGTTCGTCCAGCGCCTTGGAGGAGAAGTCCATCATTGCCGATTGCGGTTCTGGCATGAAAGGTATCTTCATGAGGCTGATGGCTAACCATGGCACCTGTGTGCCATACACAGCAAACTGCAAGTATTCAGAGGCGTACTTGATGCCTCGATGAATCTTGCCAGTTGCAAGCTGGGACCAGTCTCGCGAGAAGCAGAACTGGGCCATAACGTCGAAAGTGATGAAGTGCACTACATGGCGTTAGCCTCGGTCCAGACGCGAGACATGAGTCTTTCGAGAGATGACATACTCCAGTCGTTGACAGATATCTCCTGACCCTTGTGATCTGCTATCCGACGAGCAAGCAGTTCTGTCATTTGTGTCAAGCGGGGGAAGAACGCGTTGGAAGCTGTGCGTGGTTAGTTGATACTCATGGGGTTCGGTGCCCGCTCACCATTTGAGCCGAGGGCTTTGTCCCAAACAGCTCTTCTTATGCGGTGCCGGTGTGGATCGCGCTCGGACTGCACGCTCACGAGACCACCTATCAGGTAAGATGGTGGTTTCGTGCAATGTGAGTGGCTGCCATAAATCGCTTGAATGGCCTCGACATTGCTGATGGAAAGATTGTTAGGTCCTAGGCCCGTCAGTCGAATGCCATGGTCACCGCGGAGTCGAGCGTACCTGTACGAACAGTCTCACCATATTGCTCATGGAGCTGGTTAGCCAGACCGTAATGGGTCCCTGCCTTCGCAATATGCTTGACTTTCCACCATGCTGACAATCGCGCCCAGAAGGGGCCTCGGAAGTGCTTGAGAGGATGTTTGTATAGTCTGTATATGGAGATCGTCCCGAACAAGACGAAACCATATATCGCCACTAGAACGGCAGCGAGACAGAAGGCATAGATTAGGGAGTATTCTCTGGAAAAGAAGTAGGTAAGGTTGAACAAAGTCAAGTTGACGCCAAAGATGATCCGTGCAACCTGTTCATCGAACTCATGGCGCACCCAGAACACCCTGTGAGTGGCATATCCGGCGATGGCAGAAGCAACCGCGAGAACACCAAATGTGCCTAACATTCTTACCAAGAGAAAGACCATAAATACTGCATGAGATAACGAGAGTTGGCGAAGCTCACGATTTATCAAGCGATCAAAGCGATCGTGACCGTGTCTCCATCTAAGCTTGTCACTTTATTCATTGCCTGTGGTAGGATGAAAGTGTCCCGTTCTCCTTGCTTAAGCGTTGCAGCTATTCGGGTTGGCTCCCTACAAAAGATATCAGTGTTGAGTCTAAGTGCATTTTTGAGTCGGACTTGGACCGCGGAAGCATGTTAGGCGATCTAGGCTGGTGTTCAATCGAGGAGCGGGCAGGGATGAGGATAAAAGAGGTCCAATGATTGGCCGAATTCGGCATGCATGCAAGCTCGTTAGCTGTCATTCTTCAGCATAGTACCCATTAGTCCCCGTTGTCGTTGTCAAGTACGCCGCGCTTCGTACAAGACATCGGGATTGCTAACGTTGCCAATACAGGGCCAGCTGTGGAGGTCTTGCAATAGACACATGCTCACCATCAGGTGATGTTTTGCCGACACGTTTTCGTGCAGCAGTACAAGCGACATGTCAAAACTGCAGATGTCAAAACTCTCAGGCTAGACCCAAATGCTGCGTTCCCGGTTAAGCTGTTCATGCAGTAGCTCATGTCACCCGCAGGAACAGAAGAGCTTAGTGCTGTCACGCGCGGGTTGTCGTCAGTCCAGGGCCAAACTCATGGCATTCCAGACCCTGGCTACGGTACCAACGAGGAAAGTCGCAAAGGTACCCTCCTCGCAGACAGACGGAAACCAGGATTGGCATGGGCTGCGTTCAATTCTTCTCGGCTTACGAGCTCAAACGCGTCAAGCGCGCCGGACTCGATCGGAAGTCGGTGACGCGATGGGCAGGCACGCCCCGCACGGTCTGCACCTGCAGCGGCATCGGCGCCCCGCAAAGTAGGTACCGCACTGCCAGTTGAGAAATTGTCAACAATAGCAATCTTGCAGCGTGTGGTTAGCAAATTCACTGTTTCAGAACTACGAATAACTATCCCGCAAGCTCCTTCTCGCAACCAATATGGCACCTGTTTACCTTGCCATCGTTGGCCTGGGCGGCGTAGGCAAAGCACTCCTCAGCCAACTGGCAAAATTACAACTGGGTTCGATAGCCAAACCTACTGTGATATTCGCGTCTCGGTCTAGCAAACAACTATACCAAAAGGACTTCTCTGCCATCGATGCCTCGACTCTCGACTCCTCCTCGTCGCCTCTTCTCTCCTTGCCTGAACTCACAAAATGGCTGGCTGATGCACCGGGGAAAGTGATACTGGTAGACAACACCTCAAACCAGGAGGTCGCAGACTCCTACCCATCTTTCCTCAAGAAGGGTATCAGCGTTGTGACACCGAACAAGAAGGCGTTCTCGAGCAATCTACAGCTATGGAACGACATATTCTCATCTTCGTCCCCCTCCGCCCTGGTCTACCATGAATCATCTGTTGGCGCCGGCCTGCCTGTAATCTCGACCCTCAAAGACCTCGTAGCAACAGGCGACCAGATCACCAAGATCCAGGGTGTCTTCTCCGGTACCATGTCCTTCCTTTTCAACACGTTCGCGCCGGTGACCGGCAGCGGCAGCGGGAAATGGAGCGAGATCGTATCCCAAGCGAAAGATGCAGGCTTCACAGAACCAGACCCTCGCGATGATTTGAACGGTATGGACGTCGCCCGAAAGTGCACCATCCTCGCCCGTCTTGCAGGTCTGAAAGTCGAAGGCCCTGACAGCTTTCCTGTTCAGAGCCTGATACCCAAGGCACTAGAAAGCGCCAGCTCGGCCTCAGAGTTCATGCAAAAGCTGCCAGAGCATGACCAGGAGATGGAATCGTACAAAGAAGACGCGGCGAAGCAAGGGAAGGTCGTACGGTTCGTGGCCAGTGTCGATGTGCAAAACAACAAGGTCAGTGTCGGGCTGGAGATGGTCGAGAAGGACAGCCCAATCGCGGCCCTGAAGGGAAGCGACAACATCTTTGTCTTCCACACGAAGCGATACAGCTCCAGCCCGCTGGTCGTGCAGGGGTCAGGAGCAGGCGGTGAGGTGACTGCTATGGGTGTAAGCGCAGACCTCATCAAAGCGATAGAACGATTGAGCTGAATGCAAATGCAAGCTGTTGCAGAAGAAGCAGAAGCTGGGAATATGTAAATGTCCAATCTTAAAAGCATTGATCTCTGCTATGCTACGATCGCAGATAATCCTTGACCGCATTTCCCCAGACTGACCCTCGCTTGTACGCGTTCATGCCGGGCGCGTTGCCGCTTTTGAGGCCGTCGATTGCGTCGGCTAGGTCGTCTCCCAGGCCTTCGAGTTTGATGTCGCGGAGCGTGTCCATGTAGGTCTTGAAGGCGAAGACCACTGCTTGGGACTTTGGGAGGCGGTTGAGTGTTTGCCGTTCGCACCGAAGGAAAGTCTGTAGAGGGTCAATACATGTAACACAAGAGTGCTCTATGGCTTCAGGGACTTGGCGGGAAGGATGCCCTCCGTCACCGAACAGAAGATTCTGCTGAGGCGCAGCGCACGCGAGTGGGTTTCGCTTACTTTTTCGGGGTCAATCTTCTCGAGGACTGCCTCGTTCTCTCCGTCTTTGCCATGATTGGTGTCTTCATCGATCATGAACAACTCTTCGTGTTCCGTGATTGTCCAGTTGCTGCGTTTCACGTACTTGCCGACCTCGAGGTTCCGAAAGTAACGATCCATGCTGCCTTGGAGCTTATCTGCATAGCCCGGCACTGGTCCGTGGATTGCAGCAAGGCTTTTGCCGAGTTTGTTCAGCGGGTTCCAGCCCGAAGGGGCGACGCAGATATAGGCTTCGAGGACGTACTTGGGGTCCTTGCCTTCCTCCTCTGGTAGGAGGAAGAGGAAGTCCGAATCGATCGTGGAGCCGAGGACCTGAAGAAGGGTTCTGGTTGAAGTGGCCTTGCTAGGCTGGGTGGGGAAGACCTGTTTGGTGATGAGGTTTTCGAACATGAATTGGGCGCCTGTTTCGAAGTAGGCGTAGTGGATTTTGAACATGGTGGGGAACCGTTTGGGCAGGTATGTACCTAAAAGGAAGGTGTAGAGTTCTCGGACGGCGGGGGCGACGCGTTCATCGTTGTTGACGCCTATGCAGATGTTGCTGGACTCTTTGATGATGCGCTTGCGGTAGGCGATGCGGTCAGCGTAGGTTCTGTCCATGGTGAGGAGTTCTGAGGGGTTGAGATTTTGAGTGGCTGATTCATCAGAGAAATCTTGTTAGCGAGACGTCCATTAGTATATCTTCTAGAATATACAGGATAACGGACTGGGGCGTAGCACTTCGTGGCTTGTAGGCCCACGAGCACATTGCGATCAGGAACGTGAGACGTCTTGGTGTTGGACAATTTCAGTAAGGGGTCCTCTCAGCCTGGCTGGTCAAGAGATGGCTTGAAGGGTCCATCCTCCCCACGTTTGACGCTCACTTCATGGCCACTTCGGAATGCCACAACAGGCACAGTAGAGCTGACGGTTGGCGCGCGTAGGAGATCATCAGAACTCACCCATGGTCAAGTGGTATTTCGGCTTGAATAATCTCAGCTTAATGGGCTCCTCCTTCTCCCACTCGAACTTGCCTAAGCTCTCGACTTCTGGAAAGTCTGGCGCATCGAGGTACCTTCTATTTGCGCCCTTCTCGTTCGCTTCCTTGTTCTTGGAGACGACCTGTCGGATAGCCAGAACGATGAACACCACACACATGCCAACGTTGAGCTGGTTCTGCTTGACGAAATCCATCACTGCAGCGGAGGATAGGTCGTATCCGCCCGCAGGACGATGGAACCCGGATCTCGGAATCCAGGATCCATTGAAGATTTCTTGTAGTATTTCGAGGCGTTCCATGATGCTTTACTTCTGTAGTACGGTGATATCTGTCGCACAAGGTTGGGTCAATAACTGATCACCTCTGGATTTTCTCCAAGACACCTGAATCCTTGGAGCCAACGGCTGGCTATCTCTTGGCTTTAACGGCGTTCCCCTAGCCTAGCGATCGAAAGTTAAAAGCTGCTGCAGGTGACATCCTTTTGTTGTGGGTACGAACAGCCCGCAAACGCATGACCAAACCAAACCTTCACATGGAAGTCTGGAGAAGGGCTGCACTTCCCCAAGGCTGACCAGATCTCGCTAGCCTCTTTGGGAAGAAGGACGCATATGCCATGTGCCATTCATTCATCGTTGATGCATCCCACCGACACTGCTATCCAGTGCTAGAACAACTGAGCTGAGGACGATGAGGGGATGTCGCTCAAGCTCTTCTTGTCGCATACCGGCCAACGGTATGTCGTTGGTACGGACGAGATTCCATCGTAAGTACAACACTTACCGTATCTGAAAATGCCATGTGCCATGTGCCATACTGATGTGCCTGCTAGGGCTGATGCTTTGAAACACTGGATCGCCAACAATGTCGACGTGCCCGTTGGCTGTCAGATATTGATGACAGCACAAGGGAAGAACGTCAAGCAGCAGCATCTGGTCAATCAAGGCAACATCTTCATCTACGACAAGCGCTTCCTGCTCGGCGATGAGAGCGCTGCCATTGACAAAGAGGACCATGCGCCTGCACCCAGCCTATCAGAGCCACCGTCAGAGTTGGAGGATGAGATGAGCTTGTCCTCGTGGCAGAAGCTGTTCAAGTCTAGAAGAGCCTGGGCACTGGAAGCAGTCGATATAGTTAGAGGCTTGTCAGAGGAGAGTGCACAACTGTCCGAGTCTTGCGAGAACATCGATCGGTCGACGAACGTCGCGTTGGACAACCTCAAGAACCATGTCAGCAGTTTACAGTCGCTGTTCGATAAGACCCAAGCGTGGGCGCAAGATACCCTCCAGGAGCACAAGGATATGCTGCGAGAATGGCATGGTATGGCTGAAACACTGAAGGAGCTGCCCATCAGGGACGATATTGGCCGGTTGATGGCATCTGCTGGTGCTGGAAGCGGGCAGCCAGATGTTGCAGGCACCATGTACACCATGTTGGATCGAAAATCTCTCGACGAAGCCGATGCCATCCTCGATGCATCCACCAAGGCTTTCGGATCTCAGGTTGATGGTGTTGTGGAAGCCATGGAGCAACTGAACAGAGAAGCGGACAAGGCCTCCTCAATCTTACAGGTTGAATGGCCCAACATGGAGGCTAGCAGCCTACTTGAAGAGGCCGAGACACTGTTCAAGAAGGTAGACGGAGACTACAACGATGTCCTACGAGCTGCAGACGATACCAGAGCAATATCCAAGATTTCAAGAGTGGCCGCCGATCATACCAATAGTCTGCTCCCAGGCCTGCAAGAAGTGGTCGGCGAAACCATACAGATCTTCGACAATGCCCGATCTCACAAGATTAATCTTTCGAAGATTTGTTTCAAGGTTCTGCGTGAGATCTCCAAAACTCAATCGAACCTGGCCGGTTTGCAGGGTCAAGTCTCAAATCTTGCTCTGACCGACGAAGGTCAGCATAGTTTGGAAGTACTTGACAGAGTCTTTCGACTCCCATCTGTGTATGGCTCGATCTTGATAGAAGCAATTCGACGTTCAGAATGGAACGACAGGACGGTCGCAGACCTAAAACTGTTCAAGGACGAGCTGTTGCAGTACAAGGATGACGAGCTACGCCGCAGGAAGAAGTGGACGAGTTCCATGAGTGGCTTTTTGGCTGAGGAAACTGCCACAGTCGACCCCGTTCCAGATTTCACATTCTCTACCCCCTCTAATCCGTGGCCATTTGTGTCTCGAGACGAGATCTTCAGCTACGTCGATGATCTCCGAGCGTTAGAAATCAATGAGGCGGTCGAGCAGGTCACCCAAGGGCTGAGAGACCTGGACTCGCCTGCTAAGTCACGCCGACCGAAGCCTAGGCCTTTCATGAATGGTAGTGTCCATGAATCAATGCAAGGCTCCTTCATGCGCAACGGAGGTGACAAACGAACAGGACAAGACGAGAAGGCTCGTCTCGAAGACAAAATCCGTGCCTCCGAGTCTCGCATTCGCAAGTTGGAGGATTTGTTGCATAGACAGAGTCAGATGGGTCAGCCTGCGAGTGGCATGTTCAACCCAATCACGGATTTCAGCCAGCACCCACCGTCACCAGGCCCTGAATCAAGCCGCCCGTATGAGCCTTCCTCTCGGCGATCGTCAGTTTCAGCTCGTAGAATGTCAAATCAGAATCCTGACGAGAGGGCAATGGTTCAGCGGATAGTGTCGTTAGAAGCAGAGGTCAACAAGCTGCGACAAGAGGCCCATGCGGAGCGGAGATCAAGCGACCAGCACCGGGAGAAGATGCAAGAAGCGGAGTCAGTCAAACAAGACTTGATGGCGAACTTTGAGTCTCAGCGGCAGGAGTTTGATGACGAGCGACAACGGCTTGAAGACGACAACCACGAGCTCAAAATCAGGCTTGAGGAACTGGAAGAAGAACTTGATAGAGTGGTCGGCTCTCGAGACCACGAGCGGAGCAAGCAAGACCAATCCATAACCCATTTCAGGAGCGAGCTCGAGCGGCTGCGGAAGACTTCAAATCAAGAGCTCGACCAACTTCGGCGGACCAAGGAGACGCTTGAGCGTGATCTTGGTGTACACAAAGAGAAATGCTCGAATGCGGATCAGCAAGTGCACAAGCTTCGGGAAGAGAGATCCAGCCTGCAGTCACGAAACATGTCCTTGGCAGATGATCTGAGGAAGCTGGAGAAACTACAGCATGATCTCATGGGTACGTTGCAGTCTACGCATGAGCACCTGTCGCCAGCTGGATCGGCACCGGAGGACCCCAGAAGGTTGGCTAGCGCGTTGGAAGTGCTAGCTGAAGGTGCTACATTCCATGCACGAGGGCTTGATGATCAGATCCAGCATGCAAGTGCCCAGAGCAAAGCTAGTGACGAGAAGATTGAACACCTGCAAGCACAGCTGCAGAAGGTGCAATCCCTAAAAGACGAGCAGGAATCCAAAGCGAATCAGAAGGGTGAATTATTGCAGCAAGCTCAGCATACACTGGAGGCTGTCCGTAAAGAATTAGCAGACGAGAAGGCACAACTTGAGAAGTTAGAAGCTAAGTTCGCTGCCGGTGAAACAGGTTCCGGTGCACTTAGAGCACGACTGGTTGAAGAGGAGAGACGGGTCGATGAGCTCACTCATGCTAAGGACAAGAGTGAAGCTCAAGTCGAAATGCTGCAGCAAACCCTCGAGAACCTACGTAAGGATATTGACAAGCACGATGAAGTGCATATAGCTCTCCGCGCCCGTTTCGATGCGAGGGAGAAGAAAGCTAGAGATATATCCGAGCGTCTGTTCCAGCAAAATGACCGCATGATCAGAATGCTCGAGAACTTTGGCTGGTCCATTTCGAAAGAGAATAACAGTCTAGTGATTCAGCGAATGTCAAAGATCAACGCAAGTCAAATTCTAGGCAGCGAGCTTGGGACACCAATGAAGCGACAGATTTCCGGCTCGGTACCTGCCCAGCATTTCACTGACCCTGCCGATTCGCAAACCATGTATTGGACATCTGAGGAGGGGTCTGAAGTAGAAGACAGAAGGTATGAAGCTTTCATAGCCGCACTATCCAGGCTCGACCTTGATGCAACCATCGAGATGATTACAAGGCGGTATAAAGACGTTGAGACAACAGCAAGGAGATACCAGAAGGACGCCAGAGCCATGCGCGAGAAGACACATAGACTCAACAGCGAAGCGCATGACAAGATCGCCTACCGGGGTTTCAAAGAGGGAGACCTCGCGTTATTCTTGCCTACACGTAATCAAGCTACTAGGCCTTGGGCGGCATTCAACGTTGGCGCACCACACTATTTTCTGCGGGAGCAAGATGCACATCGACTGCAAAGTCGTGATTGGCTTCTTGCACGGATCAACAAAGTTGAGGAGCGTGTCGTGGATTTGAGTAGGTCTATGGGGAATGCAAGTACAAAGGCCAATGCGGAGGCGAGCGAAGGTGACGGCGCATCTCTGCATTCTATTGACGATAACCCCTTCGAACTTTCAGACGGCTTGAGGTGGTACTTTATCGATGCGGTAGAGGAGAAACCTGGAGCACCAAGTACACCCGGCTTGGGCAGAAGTACAGTTGCTGCAAGTGTGGTCGAAGTCAAAGCACACATGGGGCGAAAGGCCAGCGGAGGTAAGGACTCTGACAAGGCCGCGTCCAGTGCAGTCAATGCGACGAAGACATTGCATAAGAGTCTGGACTCGAGACGGAGCAGCGAAGCCAGTCGAAAGAGTGCAGGGCCGCCGCTAAGGACAAGCGCTTCTAACAGTAGCGCTATCGCGCCCTCGACTACCGCTGGGGCGGAGGGTGAGGCGGAGGGCATCATGAGTCCTGCTGTGCCTGCCATTCGGCCGAGCGAGTCCAGTCTACGTGAACAAGGGCAAGCCAGGGAGGATGCGAGGTTGTTCGAAGTGGTGAGGCAAGATCTTATGCTGGGCCCTTGATGCGAGCTGACTACTGTCCTGTAGGCTCGACGGCCGATTCTCAATAGAGCGCCGACTTCGGATGGAGCTAGGCCGGCTTCCAGAATGAAAGGATCCAGGAACGTGGAGTCACCACAAAAACAGCAGGCGAGTGGGTGGGATAAGCTGTTTAGCTTCCACTTTCAGGCTTGAGTAGATAAATGTCTAATGTACTCATATGTTGTACGCATCCGTGAGCCTATGCCTGCGTCTTGCACTACTCTGTTGTGCTCCTTCCGATTCTTAACATCGAGTATTGGGGGCTCAGTTGATACCATCCAATACATCCGGTATAAACTTCATCCCGTTCTCAACGCTCGCACATACGTGGGGTAGTGTCCTTGGAGCCGATGATATGTGCATTTCGAGCGTCGGACAAATGGTCGCTGCGTGAGACGTATAAATCTGGTCAGCTGTAAAACTGTTCCGAGTAGTCCTTTTGTTGCAGCCCATCTGTGCGCTGCGAAGCAGTATCAAAAAACGTCAAGTGCTACAACACTATCCTGGTGAAGCACCTCACGCACTCACAATCGAACCCTTACACCTGCATCACACATACTTTGCCTGTTTCGCAAAATGCATCCCGGCGGCAAAATGATACAGCTTCGCCGCGACGACGAACCTCGGCCGCTTCGAGTATTCCACCAGCCGGTCGTAGAACTCCTCCAACGGTACCACAACCCTCTCAATTGCCTCTCCCTCATCCAGCCTCTGCTCCGGCATCTCCTCGCCCTCCCCCACATCAACCTCGACCATGACCAACGCCATGTTCGCATTCGTCAACCCCGGATCCGCCGCGACCGTAGGCGAGACACTCAGAACTCTCGCGTTGTCGTAGCCCGTCTCCTCCTTGAGTTCCCTGAGGGCCGCTTCCTCGGGTGTCTCGGTCGCGTCGATCAGGCCCGCCGGCCACTCGACCGTGTAGGCGTCGAGCGGCGGGCGGTACTGGATGACGAGCATGGTCGAGGGCGGCTTGGTGGGGTGCAGGAGGATGTTGCCTATTGCGACGGCGTCGATGCCGCTGGACCCTCTAGTTTTGCGGGTGGCCATTTCCCAGGTTCGAGGCGTGCCTTTGGCGTCTGTGTAGGCTATCCGTTGGAGGGCACACCATTTTGCGTGGTCGGTGGAGAGCGGGGTTATGGAGGTTATGGATGGGGATGGGTGCTGGGGTTGGGAAGCCATGGTAGGAGTACTTTGCTTTGAGGATAGCTGGGGGTGCTGGAAGGTGAGGTTTTGTTGTCTTATGGTCAGAGTGGGGTTTTTGGTTTGTTGGTTTGGCCTGAACAGAAGAGGGTTTGCTCCTTTGTCGAGTGCCCTGAATAGTATTTGTCTATACTGTGTAGTCTTTACTGAGGAAAGTGGTGGTGCCCTCATGGACACTGATCACTCAACGTCGTCACTTTCCATAATCTCCGATGATGTCAATGCAGCTGTGTTTCTCAAGGTTCGACAAACAGAATAAACTTGTCACTTGCGCGATACCACGCTAGCGGTGACAAATAGTGGCCACACGTGGTGAAGCATCACGAGCATGAAGAGAGAACAGATTGAGTTGTTGATCGAGACTACTTAGTGTCACTTTTCGCACAATACACTGGTAACTTGTCTATAGTTGCTTGTGTACTACGACTTCGAGGTTTCATGGCTCAGCATGTTGTCAGCGGGAATAATATCCTAACTTCCCGAAGAGAGGATAGCGCGGTGTCGTGGGCAGTCGATTCAGAATGCGTGCAAGTAGTAACACCAGGTCACAGTTGCCCTGCATGACTGAGCAGATTTAATGGCTGATGCGAGGTCATTCGTAGCGTCCTTGCATCGAAGATCCAGAAGCAGAACGTTATACGATTTGAATGTTCGTGGCTATACGAAGAGTGCTTGAGCTGGGGCGTGAGCGACTGCTCTGCTGAAGCAGAGCCCTAGAATAGCTGTACCAGCCACAAAGATCATCTCCTGCGGAATTCACGCGTCTAGTGCGAGATAGCCAGGTAAAGTCGTACGTCAAACGTCGGCAAAAGTCAAAGTGGCATCCAAGGAGGAGAAGATTATTGATGGGTTGAGGAAAGGGAGGAGTAAGTCGCAAGCGTGGATGGTAGCTATGGCGCATGAGAGAGTGCTCATGAAGCTTTGGCAGCAGCGATTGGTGTAAGGGCACAGCAGTGGGGAAGGACTTGTTGATGCGAGAGCTGATGGCCGTGCTTGCCTTGGCAGAAGGGCGAAGTATTGGGAGGGCCGGCCGTCCCCCCAGTGCGCGCAGCTCTCTCACACTCTGTCTGCTCTGCTACCAAACCTCACCACAGC
>Ga0066648_10000726_pt1 | contig 20645 bp, 23 predicted proteins | sample CryGeyCG12114_NA_FD_59537 | JGI IMG/M metagenome (GOLD analysis project Ga0066648, IMG submission 59537) | Groundwater microbial communities from aquifer - Crystal Geyser CG19_WC_8/21/14_NA | ecosystem: Environmental > Aquatic > Deep subsurface > Groundwater | place: USA: Utah: Grand County... | reverse complement strand
ACGAAGAGAGTTCCGAACGGTTAATTGCCTAAGGAGCTCTTTTTATTTCCGGTGTATTCTATTTTTCGCCGAACATCTCTGTCATCAAGATAGGCAAAATAAGGTGCACCAATATCTTTGTATAGTGACGAGCGGAATCTTCGATTAGGGAAGAGGATTTTTTCCATCTTATTCTCGTGTATTAAAAAGTCAACCAGCATCTTATAGTCGCCGTCTCCTGAAATAAGAATAATTTTATCGAATTGCTCATGGAGATACAGTCGCTCCATAATGGAGAAAATAATATCTGAGTCAACATTCCTCTTTTTCTTACCAAGCATAGCTGCGTTGTGCTGCCGAAAAACAAGAATAAAGCCAGCAGCTTGAATGTTCTCGTAAAGTCGCTGAATATTTACACCTTCCTGAACGTATCCAAGATAATAGAAGGCTTTTTCTACATTGTACTTTTCTCGTAAATACGTACGAAATTTTACTAGATCAAGCTTCCATGGCTCATCGGCGCTAGCTGTTCCTAGATGGAGATTTTGGCCGTCGATGTATCCGTAATTTTTCATTAAGATAATTATAGCATAAGTAATAAGATATATCTATTGAATTATTTCCGTTTTATCGTGAAAACATTATTTTTACCAATAAAAGCATGATATAGTTAAAAAGCTATACCCCCCTGCGAGTAGAAGGAACGAATAATATATGTCTGATGACCTAGTAGTAACTCTGTATGTTGTGCTCGGCCTGGCTGTCGCGTTCACCTTCGCGGCGGCAGTCGTGATGGCGCCACTCATCATGCCAGCGATATGGCTAGCTGGAATTGGTGCTGCTCTCGGAGCGCTCTTGGCTTCGCTCGTCGGGTATCCTGGCGTCGGAGCCGCTGTAGGAGCGGCCCTGACTTTCGGGGTAATCATCGCTCGCTGGTTCATCCGTGATGCGCATGAGCAGCGGCAGAGAAAGCAGCGATTTCAACGCGCTAACGTCTAGCACCCCGTCCACCGCATCACAAATAAAGAGTCCTCCTTGTTGTGAAACGCGGTGGACTCTTTAATTTAAAAATGTTTGCGCAGGTGTGAGAAGCTGTATTCCATAGTGGCGTCAGACTTCTTGTGTGGGTTGAATATATTCTGTGGGTCAAAGATGGTCTTCACCTGACGGAATAATCCAAGGATCTCCGCGCCAAACTGGGCTTCGAGCCATGGTCCGCGAACCAGGCCATCGTTGTGTTCGCCACTGAGTGAACCGCCATATTTAAGGACAAGTTCGTTGACTTCTTTTTGGCTTGGCTGAAGCTTGGCGACTTCGTTTGGATCCTCAATCTTCATAAGGGGAATAACGTGGAAGTTACCGTCGCCCATGTGGCCGGCAATGGTTGCGAATAACTTATATTTTTTGATAATTGCCTGAAGTTGCGGTAAGAACTCAACAAGGTGAACTGGCGGTACGGCAAAATCGTCGATGTATGGCGCGGTGTGCTTGTCCTTAACCTTTGAGCGCAAGATTTGGAAGCTGTAGCGACGCATAACCCAAAACTTTTCGCTGGCGCCAGCAGTTGGCGTTTCTTCAAAGCCGTTGATTTCGTAACGGCCCTTTAGGTGTGAGAACTGTTTATGGAGAGCATGAACCTTGTCGCGGACCTCTTGTTCAGTGTCACCGTTAAACTCAACCATAAGGATAAGTTTAGGGATACCGCGGAAGAGTCGGAACCCAGTTGGTATAAGCGTGATCAGGAGCCAGATGAAACGCTTAAGACCGAGCATCTTGAGGAAGCTTGGCATAAAGCGCAGTGATAGCAGGAAGGTCTGGTCATCGAAGCTTTCAAAGGTAGCTGGTTTGTGGGCAAGAACGGCAGGGATCAATTCGCCGAGCTCATTAATGTTATGCATGAAGAGTACAAGCAGACCGGTGTGGGCACGAGCAGGAACGAGACGATAGGTGATGTCGGTTACGAACCCAAGGGTACCTTCTGAGCCAACGATAAGTTTAGTTAAGTCAAAAATCTGTGTCTCACGGTCCCACACTTCCCAGAGCGTGTAGCCCATGCTGTTTTTGCTCACACCAGGTTTAGCCGCCTTAATAACGTCGTAGTTTGCTTCACAAAGGTCAAAGACTTGTTTGTAAATAGTTCCTTCAAAGTCGCCTTGAGCGATTTTTGCATCAAGTTCAGTTTTTGAAAGTGGCCTAACGGTGTATTCGTTGCCATCGGCAAACACTACCTGAAGGGAATTCACAAAGTCTTTTGTTTTACCGTATTCGAGGCTCTTTTCGCCACCGGAGTTGTTGGCGATCATACCCCCAACAGTACAGAGTTCGCGACTAGCAGGATACGATGGCATTAAGGCGCCTTGCTTAAGGGTTTCTTTTTCAAAATCGCGGTAAAAAACGCCCGGTTGGGTACGCGCGTAAGTTGGCGTAACCTCTTCGACTTGGTTGAAGTGCTTGTTAAAATCAACGATGATTGATTCGTTGATGGCACCACCGGCCATGTCGGTACCAGCTGAACGAGCGGTTACGGAAAGGGTTGGATCGGCTGCTTTTCCTGCGGCAACTTGTTTAATAAGGGCTTGAACGTCGGCACTGTCCTGAGGTTTTACGACAAGCTTTGGGACGAGCTCGAACATGCTGGCGTCATGACTATAAAATTCGAGGGCTTCTGGGGTGTCGTCGACCTCACCTTTAAAGCCGGCTGTACTAAGGTTCTGTTTGAAGGTTTCCATATAGCTTAAGCTTAAAGCACAGGGGCCGACTACGCAAGATGCTACGGTGCGTTATACTAATAATAATGTTAAAGAAAATCATCCAACGCATCCTTGAACGACTCGTTAAAATGTATCTGGCCAAACGCAAGCCAGTACTAATAGTGCTCACCGGTAGTGTTGGTAAAACGAGTACAAAAATCGCAATTGCAACAGTTTTGAGCGAAACGCTCCGGGTACGAACACACGAGGGTAACCACAACACCCACCTTAGCGCGCCAACCGCAATTCTAGGGGTTGAGTTCCCCGACAACCCAAAGAGTATCGGACAGTGGCTGAGAGTTATGGCTGCGGCGTGGAAGCGAATCAGCGGACCGAAAGATGTCGACGTTATTGTTCAAGAACTAGGCACCGACCATCCTGGTGACATTGCTCACTTTGGTACTTATCTTAAGCCCGATATTGCAGTGGTGACCGCGATCAGTCCTGAACACATGGAATTTTTTAGTACGATCGAAACAGTGGCAGCAGAAGAGTTGGCGGTTACCGGCTTTAGCGCGTACAGCGTTATCAACCGAGACGACGTGAGTAGTAAGTATGCTGATCTTGCACATACGAGTAGCCTCACGACATATGGGCTCGGTGGCAATGCCGAATACTTTTTTTCGGTAAAGGATTTTAGCTTGACAAAAGGTTACGAGGGAACATTTAATACGCCTGAGCTTGGTGAGTTTAGCGCGCATGTTACGGTTGCTAGCGAACAAACTCTCAAGAGTGCAGTTGCCAGTGTGGCGGTAGCGGCACGTGTTGGGCTGACAGTTGAACAAATTACGGCGGGTCTCATGCTGATTCGTCCTGTCCATGGGCGCATGAATCTACTTGCTGGTGTGAGTGAGTCAACAATTATTGACGACACGTACAATGCCAGTCCACTGGCGGTCGAGGCAGCGCTAAAAACTCTTTACGGCATTGAAGCACCGCAACGAATTGCGATCTTAGGGAGTATGAACGAACTCGGCGCCACGAGTGAGTTAGAGCACACGAGGATCGGTGAATTATGTGATCCGAGCCTCCTTAACTGGGTACTAACGATTGGGGAAGATGCTGCTAAATGGCTTGCGCCCGCTGCGCGAGCTCGGGGATGCCAGGTCAAGTCATTTAAAAGTCCCTACGCTGCCGGAGCCTTTGCACATAGCGTAATTGAAGAAGGCGCAGTAATTTTAGTAAAAGGCTCGCAAAATGGTGTCTACGCCGAAGAAGCAGTGAAACTACTCCTGCATTCTACTGAAGACGAGGCGAATCTTGTGCGACAGTCTCAATCGTGGATTGATAAAAAAGAGAAGCAGTTCTTTTAGCAGCAGATTTATAAAAGGCTCTACCTCTGTTATACTAAAGGTATATGAAACGCTACAATCCAAGCGAAATTGAGCCGAAGTGGCAAAAATTCTGGGCCGATAATAGAACGTACGAAGTTGTGCGCGACGACGCAAAGCAAAAAACGTATGTGGCTGGTATGTTTCCGTACCCAAGCGGCGCTGGTTTACACGTTGGGCATGTTCGTAATTACTCGATCGTCGATGTCATCGCCCGCTTTCACCGTCAACGGGGGCATAACGTTCTTCAGCCATTTGGTTGGGACACCTTTGGCCTGCCTGCGGAAAACTACGCTATTAAAACCGGTCGCCAGCCGGCTGAGGTTACGGCAGAAAATATTGCAAGCTTTAAAAATCAGCTGACCCGTCTTGGCGTGAGCATTGATTGGTCGCGCGAACTCAACACGAGCGACCCAGAATACTACCGCTGGACCCAGTGGATCTTTACGAAATTATTTGAACGTGGCCTTGCCTATCAGGCAACAAGTCTGCAGTGGTGGTGTCCGTTCGATAAAACGGTGCTGGCAAACGAGCAGGTTGAAGGCGGCCACTGTTGGCGTTGCGGCAACGTGGTTGAAAAGAAGTCGATGAAGCAGTGGTTCTTTAAGATTACCGATTACGCTGATTCTTTACTTGAAGAAACACCTGATTTAAACTGGCCACAAAAAATTAAAACGGCGCAGGCGAACTGGATTGGTCGCTCACAAGGTGCGGAAGTCGAATTCAAACTTGATGGTCGCGACGATACTATTACGGTATTTACCACGCGCCCCGATACACTTTTTGGCGCCACCTTTCTTGTACTTGCTCCTGAGCACCCGCTTGTTGAATCAATTATTACAGACGACGCCCGCGACGTAGCTATTGGGTATGTAAAAGACGCCCTTAAGCGCAGTGAAATCGACCGGATGAACGAAAGCCGTGAAAAAACCGGTGTACCAACCGGTGCTCACGCAATTAATCCGGTGACGGGTGAAAAAATCCCTGTTTGGATTGCCGACTATGTGCTAGGTGGCTATGGCACTGGTGCGATTATGGCCGTGCCAGCTCATGACGAGCGAGATTATGCCTTTGCCGAAAAATTCCGCTTGCCGATCGTGCAAGTTGTTGCGCCAACGGTAGTCGACGCAAATAACCCTCCGCAAGAGGGCAAAGAAGAGTCTTCGCGTACCACGGTTATGTGTGTGATTAAACACCCAACTGATGGTACCTATGCTACCCTCCGATGGACCGACCATGATTGGCACACCTTTATTCTTGGAGGCGCCGAAGAAGGTGAATCGCTTGAGGAGGCGGCACTCAGGGAAATTCGTGAAGAAACTGGCTTCACCGATCTGGAGCTTGTCAGCCAATTGCCAATTCAAATCAATAGTAAGTTTTATGCGGCTCACAAGGGTGTTAATCGTAATGCCTTAACGAATGTTTTAAAGTTCCAACTCAGGAGCTTGCATCAAGAAGAAACCCACCGCGAAGCCCACGAAAATTTCACACTCGAATGGGTTACGGAAGATAAACTGCCGGACCTCAATCCAGTCTCGGAGCTTGATTACATCCTGCGTTGGATGGGTGGCGAAAATCTTCAGCACTCCGGCGAAGGTGTTCTGATTAACTCAGGTAAGTTCAGCGGTATGACTACCGACCAAGCGCGCGAAGAAATTGTTGCCTGGCTTGACGAACAGGAAATTGGCCGCTCAAAAATATCTTACAAAATGCGCGACTGGCTCATTAGTCGTCAGCGTTATTGGGGCGCACCTATTCCTATTATTCACTGTCCAGAACACGGAGCGGTCGCTGTACCAGAGGATCAGCTCCCCGTTGTACTGCCCCATGTCGATAGTTTTGCGCCAACCGGTGATGGCAAGAGTCCACTCGCAAGCGCGACTGACTGGGTAAATACAACCTGCCCAACCTGCGGCAAGCCGGCTACGCGTGAAACTGATACGATGGACGGTTACGCGTGTAGTAGCTGGTACTTGCTGCGTTACGCCGATCCGCACAACACCGAGCGCGCATGGGATCCTGAAGCGGCTAATTATTGGGCACCGCTCGACTTTTACTGTGGTGGCGACCACGCCGTGCAGCACTTGCTGTATGTCCGTTTTTGGACCCATGTTTTTAAGGACTTAGGGTTGATAAACTTCCGGGAACCGGTGAAGCGCCTCGTATTTAACGGCTATATTAATGCATCCGATGGTACAAAGATGAGTAAGAGCAAGGGCAATGTGGTTGACCCACTTGAACTCGTTGATCAAGGATACGGCGCCGACGCACTCCGCGTATACGAACTGTTTATTGGGCCGTATGACCTCGACGCTGCCTGGGAACCAGGTGGAATTGCCGGCACTTACCGCTTCCTTAACCGTATCTGGACGCTGGTACAAGAGTTCAGCGCCGCCGATACTTCAACGGAAATTAACACGACCGCTGTATTAACAGCCCGCACCAAAGCCGTCAAAAAAGTAACGGAAGATTTAACGCGCCTCAGTTTTAATACCGCAATCTCGGCCCTGATGGAATACGTGAACGAGCTCTACAAACTTAAGCTCAACGGCTTTGACAAGGACGCATGGCCACAGGCGTTAACGGCGCTCCTTCGGCTTGTTGCGCCTTTTGCCCCACACCTCGCCCAAGAGTTACTGACAGAACTCGATGCGACCGATGAATGGCCAGAGTGGGACGAAAAACTATTAGTAAGCGACACGATTACCGTTGTTGTTCAAGTAAATGGTAAGCTTCGCGCTAAGCTTGAGGTTGCCTCTGGCGCATCGCAAGATGAAATCAGCACGCTCGCTCTCCAGCAAGAAACGGTAACCAATGCCTTAAATGGGGCAGAACCACGCAAAACAATCTACGTTCCTGGCAAGTTATTAAACTTTGTTGCATAAAATACGCCCTGCTCCCCTTGAGGTGACGGCCATTTTACTGTATAATACCCGTAAGTATAAAGGTTTCGGCACGGATCGAAACAAAGGAGAATGGATAAATGGGTAAACCAAAAAGCGGAATTAGCCCGAGTGCAACAGGATTGCGTCGGAGCCACCTAAAACTCAAACTTGCTCGTGTTGTTAACGGTAAGTCACCAGTTAAGGCATACACAACCAAGCGCGAAAGCGGCAAGGCATTAACTGCCAGCTTAAAGCCAGCAAGTAAAAAATCAATCGCATCATAGTTTTCGGGCTGAATAACAGCCCGATTCTAACATAAACAAGTAATCTGGACGGGAGGAACCGAACGTGGCATCAAACCGACACCTTGGTCGTATTATTGCATTGCAGTCGCTGTATGAACTTGAGTTCCGCACGAGTTGTAATGACGAGAGTGCTAACCTTGAAGACATTTTAGGCCGTAATCTCGAACGCTTTGAAGGTACGGTCGATGATACCGATTTCGTCCGTTCACTTGCCGAAGGTACATTTAGCCAGCAAGATGAGCTTGATGCTACGCTTCGACCAATTGCACCCGAGTGGCCCATTGAGCAAATCGCGCGAATTGATCGCAATATTTTGCGTATCGCCTTGTTCGAGTTAAAAAACTCCGTTGATAAGGTACCGCCAAAAGTGGCAATCAACGAAGCAGTTGAGCTGGCTAAGGCTTTCGGATCTGATAATTCCAGTAAATTTGTGAACGGCGTACTAGGTACAGCCTATCGTTCAATATACGGCGAGGATACCGCCACTACTACTAAGGGTGCGGACACTAAAGAGGCTAATGCCGAAGGAGTCGCCGAGGATCATGACAATGCAAGCGCCTAATTTTGATAAATTTAAAGAATACTTTAACCGCAAGCCGTTTATAAAGGAAATCGTCCGTGAACCAACCGCTGGTGGAATTGTGTTTCGCCTTGACGCTAACAAAAATGTAGAAATTTTACTTATTCAAGACGCCAAAGATCGTTGGACGATTCCAAAGGGTCACATCGAACCCGGTGAAACAGCCGAACAAACTGCACAGCGTGAAATTGGCGAAGAAGCCGGCATGAAAGACACTGAACTTATGGGGTGGCTTGGTAAGATTAACTTCCGTTACCGCCGCGTAAGTACGCTCGTGCTGATGACCACGCAAATTTACCTTGTACACGCCAAGGGAGATACCGATGCTCTACAAAAAGAAGATTGGATGAATGGCATTAAGTGGTTCCCCTTTGCTGAAGCGCTCGATGCAATCGAATACGAAGATATTGGTAAATTGATGCTGCTTGCTATGAAGAAAATTCGCCAGTCGGGCATGCTGGGAAAAAAGACTGCATGAGCGACAACCGCGCCTACGATGAACCGTACCGTGAGTTTGCTCGTACGAAGCTAGGTTTTGAGTTTGATAATATCGACCTTTTGATTACTGCTTTAACCCACCGAAGCTATGTAAATGAACACAAAAAGAGCGCTCACGTCCATAACGAGCGACTCGAGTTCCTGGGCGACGCTGTTCTAGAACTTGTTGTTACCGATAGTCTTTATCGCAATCACGAAGAGCCAGAGGGCATTCTAACAAACTGGCGCTCAGCGCTCGTCCGTACTGAATCGATTGGCGCCGCTGGTGAAGAACTTGGCTATGAACCACTTGTGCGACTTAGCCGTGGTGAAAAGCAGGGTAGTGATCGTGCACGTCAGCAAATCCTTGCCAACGCTTTTGAAGCAGTGATTGGTGCCATCTATCTTGAAAAGGGCTACGACGTCGCCGCGGAATTTATTACAAAGCACATTCTTAGTAAGCTCCAAGGAATTTTAGACGAAGGTTCATGGCGCGATCCAAAATCAAATCTCCAAGAAGTAATGCAGCGCATTGATGGCCATACGCCACAGTATCGTGTATTAAGCGAAGAGGGTCCGGATCACGATAAGATCTTCACACTTGGTGTATTCCGTGGTGAAGAGCTTGTAGGACAGGGTACTGGGCCAAACAAGCAGGCGGCACAGCAGTTGGCGGCAAAAGATGCACTAGCGAGGTATGCAAAGATTAGCCACTCTACGACTAAATAGTTAGACTGCGACTGAACGTTGACATCTGTTAATCTGTCGTGTAGAATAAGTTAGATTATTTCAATAGTTTAATGACTCAGTGAGAGAAGGAAATTAATTACATATGCTCGCAATCCGTTTGCAGCGCCTTGGACGCAAAGGCTACCCAACGTACCGCTTAGCTGTGCAGGAATCACACCGCCACCCTAGTAGCGGCCGTGTTGTAACTTACCTTGGTAGCTACAACCCGCACACAAAAGAAACGACGATCGATGCTGAAAAAGCACAGACGTACCTAAAAAACGGTGCTCAGCCAACTCCTCGTGTTGCAAAGCTTTTGAGCGACAATAAGGTAGCCCTTCCTTCTTGGGTGAAACTAACTGCTCCTAAAGCGAGCGCTCTCCGTAACCCTGATAAGCTGCGCAAGAATCAGCCAAAGGAAGAAGTCGCTGAAGAAACCCCAGCTGTAGAAGAAGCTGGCGATTCTACAGAAGCCTAATCTGACTCAACAAATAAAACGACCCACCTCGGGTCGTTTTTGATATCTGTAATATTACTTACGGTATAAAGCCCCGGTAACCATGCTAAAATATAAGTACATTAGCGAGAGGAGACAGAAGAGGAACTATTATGCCAACTATTGACCAGCAGTTTATCGAATATATTGTAAAATCACTCGTTTCATACCCAGATGAAGTTGTTGTAGAGCGCATTCTTGATGAGCGCGGTGTACTACTTGAGCTTTCAGTTAATCCAGAAGACCTCGGCCGCGTTATTGGCAAACGGGGAGTGACGGCTCAAGCACTTCGCACGCTCTTACGCGCGCTTGGCGTTAAAAATGATGCTCGCTACAACCTAAAAATCGTTAATACAGACGGAGAATCAGAGGACGGAGAGCGCAGTGTGGAAAACTACACCGGTGATTCTGTGGATAACTCATCGGACTCAGGCTCATCTCGTCGAGAATCTACTCGAAAAGAGCTTGCAGAACTCGACGACTTAGATATATAATCATAAGTAGTTCAAACATCTGAACTGCGAGAAAGCCAAAAGGGTTTTGTGTTTCCCCAGCGGCATGTCTTTAACAATTTGCTATCTAACGTTTACCCGTTAAAGACAAAGCTCATGCGAGCAACCATAGTCTGGGCCGAATTTATTCGATCTATGACGATAAAGTTGAGAGCTTTATTTGTGCCAGAAAACCCGCCCTATCGTATGATAGGAGCGGGTTTTTTGGTTCTTATGATAAGTAGACTAATAAACGAAAATATTGTAGAATAATACAGATGAAAATTCAGGTAATAACTCTTTTTCCAGAAATGTTTGATGGCGTGTTAAATGCGTCGATGCTTTGGAAAGCTCAAAAGCTCGGCAAGGTAGAATTTGCGATGGTAAACCTCCGAGAGTTTGGACTTGGTCCACGGCGCACGGTTGACGATACACCCTACGGCGGCGGTGATGGCATGCTCCTTATGGTAGAGCCATTGATGGCGGCTGTTCGTCAGGCCAAGGCTAATGACGCTAATGCACGTGTGATCTTAACAAGTCCACGTGGTGAACGCTACAAACAGGCAACGGCTCAGAGTTATGCTGATGAGGGACGTGGGCTTATCTTTATATGTGGGCGTTACGAGGGCGTGGACGAGCGGATTATGAGTGTCGTGGACACGGTGCTTTCAATTGGTGATTACGTCCTTACTGGGGGCGAGCTCCCTGCAATGACGGTGATCGACAGCGTCGTACGATTAATCCCTGGAGTCCTTGGTGGCGAACAGAGTGCCGCAATAGAAAGCTTTAGTGACGGCGAAACGCTAGAGTTTCCTCAGTATACACGGCCAGAGGTCTTTGAAGGCGAACGCGTACCCGAAGTACTCCTAAGTGGCAATCATGCAGCCATTGAAGCCTGGCGCCTTGAACACTCCCTTAAAGCCACCTTGGAATAATTTGCTTATAGTTGCGCTTACGGCAGGTGTAAGGATATAATCTGATCAAATAGTCGCAACGGTGCGGCAAAGGAGCAACATGAAAAATATTCAAATAATTGAAGATACATTAGCGCGGTGGCTGAGTGCCTTCCCGTCACTACCTAAAGGCGGGCGTGCCTGGCTCGGTAGAAATTTATGGTGGATCATTTTAATTCTTGCGATTCTTGGCATATTTGGAACACTTGCAGGAGTAGGACAATACCTTGGCGCCCTCGCACGCACTGGTCATGCCAATATCTATATTGATCCCGTGGCTGATCTAAACACTTCAGTCTACCTCCTTAGCTTCATTGAATCAGTTATTACGACAGTGCTTTACTTTATGGCGATTGCGCCACTCAAAGAAGGTAAAAAGCGCGGTTGGAATCGTGTGTTTTACGTTCAGCTGCTTGGTACTCTTTTTGCCGTTATTGGTCTTGTTATAAATCTTGTAATGCCTGGTAGCCCACTCCTTGTGATTGGCTTCCTCTTTGGATTTACGGTTGGGCTACTCTTGCAGGCATTCGTTTTTTACTTTTTATTCCAGGTACGTGGGGAATTTACCTCTCGTTCTGCCCGGGCAAAAGAAGCAGAAGTCGTGACGAAGAAGCCAGCGACAACGAAAAAATAATAATGCATACAAAAAAGTCCCGCGATGTGCGGGACTTTTTTAATTGCTCCTTAGCCTCGTCGGCGTGGTGCGATAAATGTGAGGGCGGTGCCTCGTTCGCCGCCACGACCAGTACGGCCGATACGGTGAACGTAATCTTCGTACGTTGCAGGTTGATCGTAGTTAATCACGTGCGACACATTTGGAATGTCGAGACCACGAGCGGCAACATCGGTTGCTACAAGAATCTTAACGCGCTCGTCTTTAAATGCCTTAAGGGCACGTTGGCGTTGCGGTTGGCTCTTATTACCATGGATAGCTTCAGCAGGCATTCCGGCCTTACTAAGGGTATCAGCAAGGCGCTGCACGCCGTACTTTGTTTCACCAAAGATAAGAACCTTATTAAAGTCTTCTGTTTGCAGCATGTTAGTGAGAAGCTCAAGTTTGTGCTCCTTGTCGCTTGCTTCAACAACATCCTGTTCAACATGGTCGCTTGTTTCGCTCGTACGAACCGACACAATGGCTGGATCGCGGAGGAATTCCTGCGTCAATGTTTGAATCTGTGGCGTAATCGTTGCGCTAAAGAAGAGCGTTTGGCGTTCTTTTGGTGTCATGCTGATAATGCGCTTAATGTCTGGCAAGAAGCCCATGTCGAGCATACGGTCAGCTTCGTCGAGAACAAGCGTATTAACGTTCTTAAGATTAAGGGCACCACGTTCCATTAAGTCCTTTAGACGTCCTGGTGTACCAATAACGATATGGGGACGACGTTGGAGATCGCGGATTTGGCGTTCAATATTGACACCACCAACAACGAGTGTGCTGTAAAGGCGCATACCGTGAGAAAACTCGCGGAATTGTTCATCGATTTGAGCGGCAAGTTCGCGGGTAGGGGCCATGATTAATACGCTAAGGGCGCCATTGACACCGCTGAGGCGTTCAATAATAGGCAAACCAAAGGCAGCCGTTTTACCGGTACCGGTGTTGGCAAGGCCAATCACATCGCGACCTTCAAGAATCAGCGGAATTGCTCCATCCTGAATTGAACTTGGTAGCTTATATCCCTTACGATCAATGTTGTGTTGTAGCTCTGGACTAAACCCAAAGTCGGTGAAGGTATGAACTGGCTCATAAGGAGCTTCGTCATGCGCGGCAACCGCCTTATTAATGAATTTATCAGGGTTGATATAGGTGCCGCGGCCACGGCTCGGGCGGTTTGATTGGCGTCCTGGGCTAAATGAACGCACGCCTGGGCGAGATGGTCGGCGTGAAGGCTGACCACTAGAATATGAATTTTTCACTAAATTTTCCTTTTCTGGGCACTCGATACTGTATAGAACCGTGCCTCATTACTGTCTTAGTAGGCAGACGAACGGTGAGAACTATTTTATGCGTGTTCTATACAAATCTATCGGGTAGAGTAGTATCCATTCGGATGCGCTAAGTACCATTATAGCAGGGAACTAAGGAATTGTCTATGGTTATGGGTGTACCGTGAGCGTTATATGGAATAGATAGAGTACAATCGGGATATGGAAGCGTTTCTGATTTTACTCGGCATACTGTTCGTTATTGTTGTAGGGATCGAGCTGTTAGCGCGCTCACTACGCTTGCCCCTTGAGTTAACGCGCAAAGCTACGCATATATTAACGGGTGTGACCGTTGCTCTATCGGCGTTTTACGTTGAGCATAGTTACCTGTTGCTTCTGTCGCTCATGTTTATTGTTGTGATTGCCGTCAGCCGCTCACGCGGGATATTTCGGTCTATTCACGACCCAGAACGGTCGGGAGCTGGGGAGTTATGGTATCCAACCGGTATATTACTCGCCGCTATTCTTTTCCCAGAGCCTCGCGTCTTTATGTATGCGATACTAATCCTCGCGGTATCCGACGGACTCGCTGGGGTAGTGGGGAAATTACTTGGCAAACGCCAAGTCGTATATATTAGTGCGCCAAAAACATATTTAGGTACATCGGTTTTTGTTGTAACGGCATTTGGATTGTCACTCCTGGTTGTGTCACCTACAGCGGCAATAGTGGCGGCGCTGTATCTAGCACTGATTGAACTCTTAAGTTTTAAGGGTATGGATAATCTTATTCTACCGCTAGCAGCAGGGGTAATAGCGCTCGCGTTTGGCGCCCCATTTTAAAGACTTACTGGTAGTAGCGCAGCGGCGAATCTAAATTATCAAGGTTTTGATTTAACGTATCAACCTTGCTACTGAAAGTGTCGACTTTGGTATTCAGAGTTTTTGCTGTGTCAGCGAGGCGCACACCTCCATATATAAGCAAGGCGATGAGTGCCATCTGTAACAGGGCAATAATCGTTAAGATGATTGAAACATATACTTTAAAGATTGTGTGATGTGATCGTCGGGTAGTTGGTTCCATGCCTCTATTATATACTCCAACAAAAAATAGAGGCTCCTTGCAGACTTCACTATTATTCGTTACAATGAGCTTCAATAAGCATAATAATTATAAGTAAAGCACTAACGAGCAAGCAACTATGTCAGTATTGAATAACCCAACCACTAAAGCCGGTATTGGTCTCGGAAATGTAGATAATACGAGTGATGCAAGTAAACCAGTTAGTACCGCTCAAGCGGCGTTGATTGCTACAAAGAGCAACGTCCTTATTGACGGAACACATGTTAATCAACTTGATATATCTTCTACAGCCGTAACTCCAGCGTCTATTGGCGCGGAACCAGCGGGCCTTGCAGCAAGTACTCTTACGCTGTTAGATGGCCGATATGCGGCGGGCTCTACAACACTTCATGCAGCACGTATTTTTATGAATGCTGGCACACAAGCGGTCACGGGCGCGGCTCAAATAGCTCTCCCGGGTAAAGACTATATTGGTGGAACATACGTTGATAACACCACGACAAGCGCATTAAAGGCAACGGTTGCAGGACTCTACCGAATAAGTGCGATTGTTCGCTTAGAAGGAACGGCGAACGGAGAGCGGGCACTCCTCCTTCAAGTTAATGGCGCAACAGCGCGGCAAGTGGGTGGTATATATTCGTCAAATGTCCGACTAACTGTCAGTGATGATGTCCGACTGGCGGCAAATGATGTTGTAACACTAGGCGTGGTCATTGCTGCCGCCTCAGGAATAAATGCAGTTGGCTATGTTTCTACCGACGGATGTGCGCTTACAATGACCTACATTGGGAGCCTTTCTAGTGACGTAATTGCTCCAACTACTCCAGGAACGCCAGTTGCTACTGCCGGTTCGGGTAGTAACTCCTTAACCTGGACAGCTTCAACTGATGCAGTTGGGGTGACAGGTTATAATATCTACCGATCCGATGCGCCGACAACAATTCTTGGAACGAGTGTCTCGGGCTCTTATGCGGATACGACCGCTGTTCCAGGCACCGCGTATACCTATACGGTCGCCGGTAAAGACGCCGCTGGGAATATATCTGCTAAATCTGCTGCCTCGAATTCTGTTACCGCAACGGCTATCGATAGTAGCGCATGGCAAATATTCGTCCAAGATCTCTTTAATTCGGGCAGTTCATCACTGACAACGGCAGAAACTGGCCAAACTTGGGTAATGCCCGATGGTTCTTGGAGTATCGACACTGGGAAAGTGAAGCAATCGGGTGGCTATATGGGCAACGCTTTAATAAATAGTGCCCACACCGATATGGATGTGGCGGTGCAGATTATTTATAACGGCCCTGCTCCAACTTCTCCGGCTATCGGAGTAGTAGCGAATGCAGCCGACGCAAACAATTTACTAACATTTTACTCAGATAATGGAACCCTCAAACTTGCCAAGGTAGATGGCGGCACGCTTACCGTACTTGCAACTGGACCAACGCAATCGGTGTCTAATGGTGCTAGCAATAGTTGGCGAATCGCTAGTGTCGATAATGTAATAACTGGCTACATTGATGCTGTTGCAAAGGTTACCTACACCCTGAGTGGTGCCGAAGCGACAAAGTACAAAGCACTGACCATGGGAGGCATGCGATGTTACGGCTGGACGGCTGCGCAATTCGATAACTTTACTATTAGGTCACACTAAACCACGTTATGGTTTCACGCTACGCCACAGTTACCATCGCTGGAGTAACGAAGGTCATTGATTTACTTAGTTCAGCTGCACCCAATCCATCAACTCCAACAATGCTATTTGGCTGGTCGGGCGCCGACATTCCTGCGGTTGAAAACCAGGTCGTCGGAACGTGGATGGCACGCTCAAGCTGGGATGATATTAACTCCGGCCACTGGATTGGCCCAGGAATGGGAAATACTGGTTACCTAAATTACATTTCGGCTCATTCTGATAGGGCGGCAGACATAGGCGTTCCTCTTATTCCGCATGATTCAGGTACGGCATACAACACGCTTCTTGATCAAGCAATTGCTGGCGCTAGTGTAACGGTTGGTGGTACGACAAAATCTACCGATGACATTTATACTACCCTCGGAGCTAAACTAGCTCAGTATGGCCCGCAAACCGTCTATGCCCGCATCTGGTGGGAAATGAACATGAGCCCTGATCCTCAGGCGACTATCGATCGCTCTAAATTTATAGCCGCCTGGAATCGTGCCATACCTCTCATTCGAGCCGGCTTTGCTACACAAGCACCTACAAAAGTTCTAAAAATTGTATTTTGCCCAATCTCTGATGGGGCCGCATATACGGCTTTTTACCCGGATAATGATAAGGTAGATGTCATCAGCATGGACGTTTACGGTGCAAAATGGACAACCAATATGCCTACTTCCTCAGAGCTCTTATCATGGACGAATGGCTTTTTAACGAGTATCGGTAACTTTGCTATATCAAAGGGTAAGCCTGTCAGCTTAGGTGAGTGGGGAAACTGGGGTACGGGCACGCAAGGAACGGCTGGAAGTAAGGGCCGCGGCGACTTTCCGGAGTATATCGATCAGGTATTTGATTGGGCGGCAACCTATAACGCTGAGTATATTTGCTATTTTAACTTGGAATCTGGCGGCGTTGGCATAGACTTAAACGACCAACCTCTTTCTACCGCCCGGATTCAACAACGAGTCGCGGCTCTGTCGTCCTAAAGAGCACTATCGTTCGATAGCTCAACAAGCTTCTTGAAAGTATTTGCGTTTCGAGTCGTTACTGAGTTATAGGCAGCAGTTCCGACTATCTTAGACCACCGAGTTCGGCTGAATGTTTTAAGCGGGGCAGACCAAAATATCACGTGTCCGTAACTTTCAACGCTTTCGTATTCTGGCTTAGCCTCTCCTACAGTCTTCATGACCTCTGCGGCGGTAGTCGGGGCGATTACAAAAATTGCGTTATGTTTACTGTCGGGGTCTTGATCCCACCAGGTGGGTGCATGGGCGAGGGCTTTGTGAAGTTCGGAAACAGGAACTACTGCAACTCTCGTTATTACATTAAAGTCCATACGTAATACCGTTTCAATAATTTGCACTAGGTCCACAAACGCGTTATTGTCGGAGGCACTAAAAAAAATATTCCCGCTGTTAATATAGGTAATAACATCTTGAAAACCGGCTTTTTCGAAACGAGTTTTAAGCTCCGGCATCGAGACCTTATTTTTACCACCAACATTAATGCCACGTATAAGAGCAATATAGCGACTCATGAAAAAATTATATATCAAAGTACTATGTTGCAGGATGAATTCGCAAAACGTGAAGCAAGTCATCGATTGACTCGCTCAGTGTAAAACGACTAACGGCAACATTACGCTCTTTTGCTGTTGCCGATCCAAGGGCGACGGCCTGCTTAATCCCAGTCAGGAGGGCAAGGGGATTCCGTGGTTCAACAAGAGTTAATAATCCGCAGTTAGTCTCGGGTAATCCGCCAATATTACTCGCGATTACTCGGCACCCAGCATGCTGCGCCTCAATTGAAAGCATTCCAAACGGCTCAGCAAATACAGAGGGAACTAAAAGCATGTCTGTTTTTGCTAAAAGTCCTGCCATGGACGCAACGGTCTTCTGGGCGGGTATGAGTTTTGCATATGGGTAGCCCTTTAGCATCCGCGCGATCTCTTGCCCGGTGTCAACGTGAAGGCCGGCTTCGACAATAGACATACTAAAGCCGTTACGGCGCATGTCTTTTTGGTGCATCATTTCGAGAATTGTGTATATGCCCTTATCGGGGTGAAGGCGGCCGGCAAATAAAATACGTTTATTTTTTGTGGTCTTTGTTCGTTTAATGTTGCTGTAGATTGGATCGGCAAACGGAAGAACAATATTTATTTTACTATACGGAATATCAAGGAAAAGTGCCCATTGCTGACCACTGTATATGCTTGTGGCGATAATCGTTTTATTTGCGGCGTATTCTTGGTGCCGTACACGGTCGGCAGGCAGAGGGATCGAACAGTGAAAAATAATGGCGGCTTTATTTTTTGTAGGAATATTGTAAGCGCGGTTTACGAATACAACTGTACCGGGTAAGGCGCTGATAGCGCTCGGATCTGGCACGGCTAAAAATGGAATATCGCGAAAATCTTGCCGACCATCCTTAGTGCCATGTCCAATTGTAACGACTTGCGCATCAATGCCGCGGCGTAGGAGTTCGCGGACATGACCGGCGGTATAGGTTTCAGACCCACCTGTGCCAGCGAGCATTGGTTCGCCTGGTGGCCATACAAATGAAATCATAAAAAGAGCTCCTCTGGTTATTGAGGCTAAGTTAAATAAGAAGACAAATGCGCTAAAGGAGTGCCCTTACGGTAAGCTAGCTAAAACTAATTATATCACAATTACCTTGTTTGAGCGAGTGAGTTCTGCCTAAGATATAACAAAAGACCTCCAAAGAAGTCTTTCATAGTGCTTATGCTTGGCTGGCGCTAGTGGATCTGTTTCAAGAAGATTAGGATAACAGTCCATTTGTAAAGCAGTACTCAAGCGCCTCTTTGCAGAAAGGCCTAAACACTACGGATGTTACTAATTGACCTACGGGTACCCATTCGTAGCTCGAATGCTCCCAGCTCAGCGTTACGTCTGGCGTATCGTTCAACATTGTGATGTAGAGAAATTTTGTAACCGATTTATTCTCGTTGTTCATGAACTCTGTTCTAACGTAAGCAAGTTTAAATTCCTCTGCTCTAACTGTAATGCCGGTTTCCTCTTTAAGCTCACGAACGACAGCGATAAGTTCAGTTTCACCAGGGTCAACAAGGCCCCCAGGTAAGTCGGGCTTGTAAGATTTGTCGGGCCGTCCCTTGTACTCACCGACTGTTAGTATTAATGCCTCGTTTTTTTCGTTGATAGCTAATGCTTTTGCAACGTATTCAAGGATGGGCTTTGTCATTGTTTGATTATAACAAAAAGACTCTCGAAGAAGTCTTTAGTAATGCTCATGCTTGGCTGGGGCTAGTGGACGTGTTTCAGGAAAATATTACTGTTTCAGGTAGTACATTATTCCTTGGATAAGTATTATAACTAGCAGCAGGCTAATGTAAGTTATCTTGTCCCATTCGTCCTTATCTACATAGTAACCAAACCTTTTACGGAACTCTCTTGGTTGTGTAAGATCGCCGCCGCGTACATTGTTGTAGCCGTATTTATCCATATACATGCGAACAACTTTGTTCTCGTGTTTCTCAGCTCGATTCCTCGTCATGTCTCCGAGATTTTGTTTATAAAACAACTCTAATGGCTTGTATTTCTTGGTCCAGGCTGCTCCTAAAAATTCATTTTGATGCTGTTTCATTCTCAACTCGGGGGTCTTAGAGGTTATGCCAACGTACTTCTTATCTTGTTCGCACTTCAATACATAAAGCCAGTAATGCTGTTTATGTTCCATTCTCCTATGATATCAAAGTTCTATTATCTATATTGATGCCGACACAATCACTTTTCAACCATTTTTTGAACCAGATTGCTTGCGACTACTTTACATCCATGAGGTGTTATTATGTAAATAGGAGAATTTAATGGCACAGAATGATATCGATTTAGGTGAACATGATTACGATGAAGAGGAAAAGCTAATTCAGACTTCCGATCGTAAACTGGTCACGCAACAATATGACTTGAGTATAAACACACTCCTTGAGCAGTGGAACGATGGTACTTTGCATATCCCAGAAATACAACGACAGTATGTATGGGATAACGGTAAGGCGAGCAGGCTAATAGAAAGCCTTATGCTAAACATTCCTATACCAGTGGTATATTTTGCTGAAACAGAAGATGTTAGCTACGAAGTCATCGATGGCCATCAGCGTATAAATAGCATAGTGCGTTATATTAATAACGAATTTGGGCTCACTGGTATTAAAGTGATGTATGATTACGGCAAATTAAGATTTCATCAACTTCCTCAGTTTGAACAGCGAAAGATCAAGACCCGCATCATTCGCGCAATTATCATTTCGTCTGAATCTGATCCTGAGATGAAGTTTGAGGTCTTTGAACGCCTTAATACAGGAAGTATCGCACTTAATGCTCAGGAGATACGTAACAGTACGCACAGGGGACTAATGAATGCGGAAATTAAAGAGCTTACTACTCTTCCTACTTTTCGTTTTCTAATTGGAACGGAACAACCTAGAAGGCGGATGGTTGATAACGAGCTTATACTGAGATTTTTTGCCTTGTATAATGGCTTCCACTCATACAAAGCTCCGTTATCGATTTTCCTAAACTCTTATTTGGACGAAAGTAATAAATATTCGCAAGACAAAATTAATGAGTTAAGACAAAAATTCATTGTTACGACTGGTTTACTAGCTGAGATCTTTGGCGCAAATGCATTCAGGTTGACGGATAAGGACGGAAGTTTAACGGATAAATCACTAAATAGGGCGCTAGCTGAAGCTCAGTTAGTATCCTTTTCGCTAATAACAAGTAGCCAAGAGGCGGTAATAAATGCTAAAGAAGCTATCTTAGCAAATACAGCGCGTCTCCACCGTGACGATAAATTTTTGAATTCAATTCAGAAAGCAACCGGTAATAAGTCTAATGTGAGTTATCGCATCCAAAGTTACATTGATGCATTATCGGAATCAGGAATAGATTCGAAGGCTTAATTATATGCCTTCGAATGCGTTAAAGGGTTTGCAAGCAGGGCT
>Ga0066648_10000718_pt1 | contig 20818 bp, 7 predicted proteins | sample CryGeyCG12114_NA_FD_59537 | JGI IMG/M metagenome (GOLD analysis project Ga0066648, IMG submission 59537) | Groundwater microbial communities from aquifer - Crystal Geyser CG19_WC_8/21/14_NA | ecosystem: Environmental > Aquatic > Deep subsurface > Groundwater | place: USA: Utah: Grand County... | reverse complement strand
CTTCAACTTCCAATCCCTCCTCCTCGTCATCCTCCTCTTCATCTGCACCTCAACCTACCTGCACAGCATGGCGCCCTCGCTCCTCGACCGCACGAAAGATGGCCCATTCAGCCTATTCTGGAAGAGTGCACGCGTGGGCGAGCGGCTGAGTCCGTACGTCAGTCTGCTGTGTTTTGTTATGGCGGTGAGTGGAGCCTTTCTCCCTATCTTTGTTTCTTTCTCCCCTAGCTGCTTAACCACATGTCGATCCATCCAACGTTCCATGGGATGTCCGCTAATAATCACCGCCATAGGGCTACTATCTCGTTGGCGGAGCCTGATCGAAAGTCAGCCATTCTGCTCGCGTCACATCTCTATAGACTTGGCTTGATACACTTCACTTCACTTCACTCCACTTCGCTTTAATGCCTGAGGATTACCCACTCCTACGTCGCTCCACGCCGCTGGGTTAAGGCGCAGTCTCAGGACACCTCCACCCTCAACAGGTCTGTATGCTCTCTCAGTACTACGACCTGACTGAACTGGCTCTTACCAAACGGACAAATCCAGTCAATACTACATTATACATCCTCTCCCAAGCAGATGTCGATGTTGGCCTGAGCCTCACGGTTTCAGACAGTGGCGATCCATAGACACGGGGGACGCGGAATCCGTCTCTGAGCATGGAACAGACACATTGGAGCACGGTGTCAGTGGGATTGCTCATCCGGACGGGCCCTCGCCGCTCGCGGGGCTGGTACAACAGACACAGAAAAGAGGGCCAGCGAATCTCAGACAATAGAAAGGGACAAAATTATGTGTCGTTACGCAGTCCTCGTATCCATAATCAAGCCAGCGCCGCGACCACGACTGCCACAAATCCGTAGGTAGAATCAATGCATTTCAGTGACCGGTGAATTAGCTGTTTTCCTTAGCTTTTACTTTTCTGAATCAACAACCATAAAATCCTCCGAATCAAACATGTTCCGCAACACCATCCATCCCAAACGCCTCAATCCCGAAACACAAACACTTCCACACCCAGTTCCTTATCGCTCACTAACAGGCCACTTGTCCCCATCAGCAACCCTCTTTCTCCGCCCAATCCCAAGTTTCCCATCCTCCTTCTCTCGAAACGCAAGCCTAGCCCCTTCTCCACTCCCGATCAAGCAAGGCTCGTACTCTGCATCTCTCTTCAGCCCACAGAACTCGCGGAACGTAATCTGCTCCTCCTTGACCTGCAGCACATCTGGCGCGAATCGATCGTCGGAATCGGCCATCTTCCTCTCCACCATCGCCTGGACCTCCTGCTTCGGGAGTTGCCGGTCGCACTCTTTGTGTGCATTGCCGTGGAGCCAGAGGTTGCGAAGCATCTGCCGCCGACGGATCAGGTTCGGCTGCTTCATGCCTTGGCCTTTTGTAATTTTGGGCAGGGGAAGGGAAGCTTCAGGTGGTGCTGGGAGGAGACTGTTCTCTGGTTTGTAGTAGAGGCTGTGTTTGTCTCGCGTGAAGAGGAAGGACCGTAGTGGTTCGCGAGGTGGGTAGGTCTGTGATGAGATTGATTGGGGCTTAGGGGGTGGAGGATCAATGTCCTCATCCGCCCCATCGTCGTCGGTGTCTGGATCCTCGAATTTGACACCCCTAGCTTTGAGTCGAGCTATCGCCGTGTGGAGCTCGGCCGACGGTTCTTTGCGCTTGGACTTGCTTGGCTTCTTTGCGTGGGTTGGTTGTGGTCGTGTCAATGGCTCTCCCGAGGCTCTCAAGCTCGTACTCGATCGAGCCGTGTGTAGCGACCTCTTGCTTTGATCGACGATGTTATCAGTAACCCCTGCATGTCGCGAAATTGGTTTTGCTGGCCTTACAACGTCTTTGTGCCCAAGTAATCCATCTTCTTCACTCTCCATAGATTCTGATTCTGATTCTGCCCAATCTCTCGGCCTCTTCTGTGACGACTTCGTACGTTGGTTGGCAGATCCGCTGGTAGTTCCTCGGTGAAAGGGTCGTGTCATGGGATTAAAAGAGTTTTCCGCTTGCATTTCATATTCGCTGTTTGCTGGACTATCTGCGCTGATCTTTTGTTTTGTCATAGGCGCCTCTACTACCCTGCCGAAGGTCGCGGCTTCACCTGACTTGTTCGGTAGCAACTCTTCAGCCCGGACAGCCTTGCCGGCAATTAAATCATGCTGCGTCCCAGAACGGGCAGACTTATTCATGGGTGATTCCACCGGTGGTGGCCCGACCTTAAGATTGATCTTCTTGACAGCACGAACTCGAGCCGTAGCACTTGGCTTCTCATTGAGTGTTACCGTCTCTTGTGTCTCGAGTGCCTTCGTCGTCGACGGTTCCTTAGTCCTACCCACAGATGTGGTCTGTGTCTGACTTCGTTGCTGTATAGACAAATCGGACATTCTCTGGATCTTTGCGGGAAACTTCAAAGTAAGCTTTGATGCTTCTTGAGATTGCAACTTCTTTGCTGGCTTTCTTGGCGGTACTTGCACAACCGGCTTGAGACGGACCTTCTTCACAGCCTTGGGCGTCTCGACCTCCGAAAGTGTAAGCTCATCGCGGTCATCCCCATCATCGTATTCAAGCTCGTCCTGCATGGATGCATTGACCATGTTGCCTCCTGCGGCTGATTTTGGCAGTGAAGACTTGCGAGTGTACTCGATGGGTACCCTGATGGTCTCGATGGGTACCTCGCGCTGTTCCTCAGCCATCTCCCATACTTTCATGCGACTTACGTCACCGTTACCAGCAAGTGTCATGTACGAAATGGTAAGGTACTCGGGGTACTGAGTTGGAAGCGAACCGGGCTTCCGGTGTGATACCGGAGCACTGTTGATCTTGCGGCGAACGTAGACACCGAGCATACCACGACATTCGAGTTCTCCCCAGTTCGGTGTGATTTCCCATTCCTGCTTGCAAGGTCCATAATGTATTTGTGCCTTGAACACGATACGGCCTGGGCCATGATTGTGGATCATCAGTAACCTCTGAAGGTCCATTGACATCCCAGTGCCTGATTCAAATAATGTCAACGTCCCTGGAATAATTGTCACATCTTCTTTAGCATTCTCTTGCCTGTCAGATGTCCCGACGACCTGCCATGCGCGCCGTGACTGCAGAGCCGCATCCTCAATCTTAATTAACTGTTCGAGATTGTCGGCTGGAATGTGCTGAACATTGCGTGCAACCCGTTCAGAGATATAGTCGTCACACTTTCTGCCTTCTAGACGACCATACGCGCCATGTAGGCATTCGCCGACTTTTGCTGACCGCAGACAAAATTTGCAAACTTGCTCTGACTGATTCTCCAAGATGCCTGAATCATCTGAATTAGTCTCATCCGTACCGCTGTCGATCATCTGTGTAGCCATAGCTGAACGATTTGTGATCTTGTCCTGAGTGTATGCTTCGACCCCGGTAATACGACGGCGATTTGAGGAAGGAGTTGTTGTACTCGCAATACTCTCATCAACTTTGCTCTTATCCCTCCACTCTCGTGGAATTTCTGTGAGCATGACAGGCCTCAAGTGTTGAGAAAAAGTGCTTTGTACCACGTCATTACCAGCTCCTTTGTGCAAAGAACTTCTACTTCTGGTCGGCTGCCTACTCTGCGAAGCTGCTGGAATCTCCTTCGAGCGTTCTGATTTTCGTTCCTCCACGACAAAGGTTTTGGTGTAGTGATATTGAGTACTGCGAGTATCATGTTTAACGGAACAAGATTCGATGTGCGCACGGTACTTGTCCTTACGGCAGTACCCTTTGCCGCAGAACTGGCATTGGTGGTTAATGACATTAACATGCAAGTCAGTGGCGTGACGCGTTGCACCTTTCGAGTCACTGAAAGTCTGACCGCAAGTGAAGGGACAATCAAATCGTCCGTTAGGTAGCTTTTTCGAAGCTGGTGTCTTGGTGGGCTGGCCAGCAGTAGTCCCTTGAGAAGTGATTGTGCTAGACGACCACAGCTTCTCTTGCCCTGTTGTCGTGCCCTCGATCTGTCTATTATGCTGGTATCTTTGTAAAAGGGGTATCTCTGATTCTTCGTCGCTAGAGTCGCCCTCCAAACAATTCGCAGTAATCCCTGTCGATCTGGATTCTTCGGCCATCGACTCTGTGACACTGTACTCAATGTCTTCCACTAGATCTTCATCATCTCCATTGTGTGGTTCGAAGGGCGGGGATTGTTGAATTTCAGAACTATTGAGCTCCGTTTCCTCCACTGGTGGAGCCCTAGTTTTGTCCACAACTTGTTTTCCGGCCAGCTCTTCGGTGCATATAGTGGTGTTACTGAATGTTGGAGACCGTGTTGCAGACGCTGAAACGGATTTCACTGGATGGTCAAGAGCATGGTCGGGGGAAGCCAGACCGGAAGAGATCGAAGACCGCTTGCTGGTGATTGGCATACTATTGACCGTACTGTGATGTTCCTTCTTCGCTCTTTCCGCAGCAATGACTTCTTCGATGGAGGTCGGCACAGTGTTCGGTGTAGTGATTTTGCGCTGCACCGTGGGTACATTCGGTCGCGTACGTTTGTTCGGTGCAAAAAGGCCTGATCCGCTTGCAGATCGCTTCAGAACTTTGCTTGTAGTTCGTGGTACTTGGTCGACGTCCTTACTCTCTATGCCTCCCGATGTTTCTTGGATGTCAATATCGATATCAGGTAACAGCTCTGGCAGCTCAATCTGTGCTCTGTTGCTGTTGGTTGGTCGGGTCGTGGTGATTGATGGACTTTCGTCGCCCAGTCCTCGGTCGGGCTGTTGGCACGAAACGCACACATCTCGTCCAATGACCTTCTTGCCGCACGATGTACATTTCTTAACACCACTGCTAGTCAATGGCCTGAGCTCTGATTCTTTCGGTCTGCTTATAGGTATTTCTGATGTGCTATTTGGCACTGGGATGAGAAGATTGTTCGTGGCAGACAATGCTACGTGCTCGTCTTCTACTGGTCGCTGTGGGTACGCAGATGTCTGATTCTTGTTGCGCGCTCTAGGATCCACGCTTGCTTGCGGCCTATGCTGGGTCTCAGGGGTCCATAACTGTGCATTCATACCGTCCGTCTCTCTCGTGGTTGGAATCGTGTACTGGACCGGACCCTGAGAGTTGCTCTCCGAGAATTCTGTGGGAGCTAGTGTGTCCATTCGAATCAAAGATTGGACTTGCGTCGGCCAGTGAAGAGCGTTGTCGTGAGCAGTACTGGTGGCAGCTTGTGGCATGGAGAAGGTGCCAGACGCAGGTGTCCAGGAATCGCTGCACTCGTGTCTGCGAGATGGTATCTTAGCTGGCCTTGAAGCAGGCTCCTCAGCAAGAAGCCCTGTCCAACGATGTGCAAATAGACACACTTCCCTGCGTCTGTTACACCAACCTCTGTGGTAGAACCAGTAGCAAGTCAAGTGCTTCTTGCGAGCTTTGCCATCGAGGCCGACATAGTAGCCAGTGTCTGCGTGGGTATACAGACACTGCTCTGCATTCCAAGGACAGCCCTCGCCAGACATCCATGCGGGACACGTCCAGTGCTTCGCTTTGTTGTTGCCATTAGGGGACTCTATGCCTGTTCGTCTGTGAGAGAATATGCATTCGTCCTCAGGACGCTTGCAAGTATCACCCGCCTGCCACCAGGGGCAAGTTACGTTCTTGTATTGTCTCGCAACTTTTTGTGCTGCGGCGAATATCGAGGCATTATATGTTAGATGAGATGCCGCAAACTCGGTAGAGCCACCGTGCCTGGAAGCAGGTACTGGCATGTTCTCTTTATCATTGTCGAACATTGACTGGTCGTGGAATTCTCCTACGTCAGTATCATTGCGAGTTCGCGGACCAGGATCTCTCATTGCCTTTGGTGCTCGTGGTGCATCCAACACGTTTCCCATATCGTCGTCACATAGGTATTGGCCAAGACCGTTTTCTTCCTGGCGTTCCCCGTACATATCCACGGCGTCAATGCTCGCTGGTCTTTGTCCTTGGGCTGAGTCTGCTAGTTCGTCCAGCCCTTTCTGTGCATCTGTACTGCAAGCGGAGGGCTTAGAACAGGGACATTTGCGTACTTGAACATCGTATGTATCGCGCCTGAGCGCATGTTGGATGGTGGCTTCGTTGAAATGACCGGTGCTATGTGCAGAACCGGGTCTGTAGTCTCCAGACGACTTGCTAACACTTGCTGAGCTCACATGAACTGGTCCCGGTTGCTTTGTAAGCTCGACCGACTCCATCTGGCCGTCGAACAAGCCATGGTCATGCATTACCAATACATTCGAGGTAGCCAGAGGATCTGTTCTAGTGTCTTGAGTCTTAAGCTTGGTAGACTCTGCGTCGTTAAAGATATTGGCAGCGGACCCCTCGCGAGGGATACCAACGAACTGAGGTGGAGACGCCGGCGACTGCTGTACGGTAGACACGTCAAAGGAAGTCGCAGAAGCGTTGGGTCTGGTATTTTCGGAGTGAGCAGTTATGGAAGGTGCAACAACCCCCTTATTTCCAGTTCTTGCTTCCTGTTTCTCGATGCAACGCCCGCAAACGAAGCTGCCCTTGGCCGCTTTGTCTGGACGAGGATCCCCACAAATGTTGTGGTATTTCCTGGGACACGTTGTGCAGGGTATGAGGGATTGAAAATTGCTCTCGGGCTTCTTGCAAAACGAGCATTTCTTTCTCAGCTGCGAGGACCTGCTTGAAGTTGTAAGATCAGAAAGAGGAGTGTTAGAGGTTCTTTTGCCGTCGTGCGGACTCAGCGTTCGGGTCTTTCGTTGACCTGTAGTAAGCATACACTCTTCCGACGGATACAGCGCAGCTAGATAATTGAAGCCCGCGGCTTTGGGAAGGTCGCCTACCTCAGGTGTCTTGGGTTTCGTCACCTCTGTAGACACAATGACTTCGGGTGGTTGGTTGCTGCCCTGCGCTTCCCCACTGCGAGGCTTGTCTGCTTTCAAGACCTTCGAAGCCAAGCCTCGAACATTGATGCCACACGTATCTTTTCGGTCGTCAGACGGCGCACGAAGGACTGTATACTCTCCTTTTAGCGTATTCTGTTTAGCACTGCAATTACTTGCGTCAACATCATGCTCGTCTGCAAGAGATAAACACGACACTCCACCTTTGAACGTAAACTCTCCGTCAAATGTGGCCTTTCTCAAAACTGCTACATCGAGTAGCGGATTTCTCAAAGCCTCTTCTGCTGCTGTCTCTTCTGCTAACGATCGGCTGGAATGGGGGACACCTGTACCAAGATGTTGCTTGCAGCCGCCGTCGTAGATATAGACCCCAACAATGAATGGAGGAGGCTTCTTCTCCTCAATATACCTAATCTCGCCACTCAGGCCTGATGCCACAAACCTGGCTTGCAGGCGTTGCTTACTGGAGACCCCGGAGAATTTCGCGATTCCTGTTTGTTCGCCAAGTCGGAATGAATCAAGAGCAGTGTCTTTACTGAACTCATCCTGCTTGCTCGGTTCATAGCCGTTCACCTTGTGGCTGGTCCGTCGCATCGGTGGCGGAGAGATGTCCATTTGCTGTGACCCTGGTCCACGTGGCGGCTGGCGCTCCCCCCAACCGTCATTGTTACCATCGACACGCCCAGCGCTTCTCCGGTCCCACCTCTCGCTCACGCCGGAGCGCAGCCAGCCCGGTATCCTAGTAAAGCCAATAGCTTGCCACAACTCCAGGTCGTCTTGGTCTGGCACTTGGTGGCTAAACTTGCACCCTTGCCGTTCATATGCACAGTGTCCTTTTTGAAGGTAAAAGCTGCAATAGAATTTCTTCCCTGGTTCGGGAAGAGGGTTGCCTCTACTCGTTAAGCGGCGTAGTGGGGAAATATGTGTCTGTTCCTGGCTGGATCTGAGACGTACCCAGCCGGGGATGTTGCTGAAGCCGAGCTTCCTCCAAAGCATAAAATCGTCTGGTTGTGGTACATTATGGCTTGACCTACACCCTTGCTGAGTATATGCACAGGTTCCTGTCCGCAGGTAATGTCTGCAATAGTCTATCGTATCTCTGCCCTCGTCGGGACAGTCATCACCGGAGTTGTCATTGGGTGAGGCTGGTGATTCCAGGGTCGCAGTAGTAGATATAGGTCTGCTCAGTTTACGAGAATCGGCACTGTTCTGTATCCGTGCAAAAAGGTCCAGGCTCTTCCTGTGGCCGGCAAACGACATATTTACCGTGCAGGACGATTATGTGGATGTCGATTAGCTATTGTACCTCTAGAAGGAGACATAGGTGGAGGTGACCTGCCTGTAACACTGTCGTTAGCACTCTGAAATAATCACTGTTGTGGTTTAGTGATCGCGCGTGAAATCTTCTCAGGTTGAGTGAATATTTCGTCAATCACATCTGGGAGGCTGCTTTCGTCTGCTTAGTCTAGCAACGCAAGCTCCACAAAGTGCGTGCAGTCCTCTCCAGCCCCGAAAGCGGTAGCCCATCGTAGCTCTATGGCAGTCATGAAGTATGATCGTACAGGTTGTATGCTACGGCCTTTGAGATCGATATGCATATAATGGCATCGTCTTCCGTTTAAGTAGCATCAGGCCAGAAGCCTAGTCGATTCAGACAATGGATCCAGAGCAGGACGCTAAAATCTCAAGCTGAACTACAGCTTGCCGCCTATTGCCTTGACTATCCTGGAAAGCTTAAGATGTTACCTTAGCTTGCAGTGGGCTGGGGGTAACTGCACAGGATGACTTTGTATCCTTGATAAACGCGCAACCGCATGGTGTCAAGCGACCATCACCGAGATGCAGATCTGACCTTTTACCAAATTTTGACATCCTAGAAGCACGTGGAACGTGGTGCTTGCAAAAGCAAGTATACGTGAAGGTCTTAGAACTCACCTAGCCGCTGGGATTATGTGCCAACAATGAAGATACTAAGCAGTTTGGCTGGAGCTGAGGGGCCCCCAACGAGCAGCTCGGATTCAGTTTCGGAGTCCTAGGCGACAAGTACGCGTGTAGAGGATGGTTGATCGTGTTTACTTCCAGCACCCTGCGGAGCTGAGCTAGACTTTAGATTAGTCCGGATGGAGTGTTGTCCGCAAGACACGTCGAGAGGATCAAGATAGTAGGTGAAGCCGTTTAACGAGTGTTAACCTTTAAGAGATTCTGCTTTGACCAGAGCGAATCTGCAAAGATACGAGTTGGCGACAGGAATGTGATAGACGAGGTTACGAGGTCCTAATTAGTGCCCTTCCGGCATAGCGGGCAACCAACTGCGCCTATCAGACCAATGAATCCACTTATGGACGTGATGAGCACAAACAACTTCCTTCAAGTTGAACGTCCAGCTCTCTAGTTCTACACACACCTTATGTACCAGCTTTTCTGTGATGGAAAGCGGCTTAATCACCGTGAGTAAGGGCAGGCCCACATATCTATTACATTCAAAAACCTTGTACATCTATGATACTGGTGCTGGTACACCCGATGGGTCGTCTAGCTGATCAAGACTGCCCAAGTCGTAGAGGGTTTCGCTTGGTGCAACATCAGATCCGAAAGCCAGTTCCAGTAAGTGAGCTTGCGAAGATTGTAGATGCTGAAATTCCTTGGCCCGGACCCCCTCTGTGCCATCTGGCATCTTGTGCTCATCCAATACTTGATCGGCGCGTTTTTCGAGTTCATCCAAAGAGATTTTACTGCCCACGTATTCCTGACATATGTTGTCAATGGCGAAGCCATGCGCACACATCAGGTTATACACATGTTGCGCCTGAGCCCGTTGTCCTAAGCGCAACAACCCGCAAATCATGATAGACCAGGTCCTGGCAGTCGGAAGGCAGAACTGCTTCTCAAGCATGTATTGGAACACTTCGAGAGCATCTGGGATGGTCTCGTTGTGCTTGAGGTGCAACCATATGAACGCGTTGTAGATGAGGTCACGCCTCACGCACTGCAGTACAGTCTTGTTTCCCTCCTCCACAAGCCTTTCGATCTTTTTCCATAACCATTGGACAGACTTACCGTGCTTGTGACATAAGATGAAAGCCCACACTGTGAAGCTGAGCACGTATGAATTGGGTGCGGCCAAGTCTATTCCAGGAGTAATCGAACCACTATCGAAAGCGATATGCTCACTGCTAGAAGTAATGCCGAAAAGCTCCAGTGGCGCTCTTGTATAGACACGATCGTAGAGAGCGAGCATATGGGCCAAGCCGTGGGAAGCATTCATCCTGCCACTTGTATGATTAACCCTTCGCACCATGTTCATGGCGTACATTAGAAGGGTTCTGTTCGTGTACAGGTCTTTCCTCTCATGTATTTGAGACATAATCTCGTCGACACCTTTGACATTTCTACTGTTGAAAGCTTGTCGCAGCAGAACATGATAGGTACGCCAGTATATGGTGAGATTCAGTGTCTGCTGGTGGTGGTAAACATCCCAGGCCACGCCGGCATAGTCTGATGCAAGTGCTCTTTCGATGATCCGATGGTACAAGAGACTGTCTGGTGAGAGACCCTTCTCAAGCAGGGGCGGCAAGTACCTGAAGTTGGGTCCGGTGTCCGTGTGGACCACGTAGTCATGCTGCAACAGTAGAGAACAGCATGCCAGAACCAGTGGATGAGGGTTCTGCAGCACGCATGGACTGAGTGCGCTGAAGAACGAAAAGGCCTCGTCTGGCAGTCCGGTTCTACCGCAGAAGGCCGTCAAATACAGTAAGGTCCAGACGTTCATGTTGGGGTACTTCTGCCTAAGGTTGGATAGCAATGACTTAATTTGTGCCTCGTCAGAACGCCACAACAGCATGCGAATATGGTCGAGGCTCATGCGTCCCTCGGGCCATTTCTGAGTGGCACGCAACTTGTTGACCTCGGCATCGTACTGGTCGAGTAGTGCTTTATCTTGCAGAAGGGCAGACTTGTATAGAAAGCCAGTCAGGTAGAGACAGTGAGCCCTAAGAGCAAAATCCTTGTCCAGAGGCTTCAGCACGTTCAAGACATCTAGGATTCGGTTGGCAGACGTCAGAAGACTACCGACCAGTAAATAGACGACATCCCGAACTCTATTTTTCCTACCAAGTCTGTGATCGATCCATTGAGCCAGGATCTTCTGACTGTGGGATTTCCAGATTGTGTCTGCCACGCCTACCTCAGCCGCGAACTCTTGGCGCAGCTCATCAATGGTCTTCTTTTCACAGTAGGACTTGAAGAGCCTCGAGAACAGAGAGCTGAACAGCCAAGGCAAGGCGGGATAACCAGGGTGATCAAGGAACTGGTCGTTGAGTGGAAGGTCGAGCAATGGAATTATGAAGGCTTTTGGGCTTCTTGTCAAGGCCCCAGAGGTCCATCTGGGGGGAAGGTCTGGTCGAACTGAACTTGTGGCATCTCGCACTTCGATTGTGACAAGATCGTCCTTGGTCTGCACAGGCGCATCTTGATCAGGCTGGGCTTCAGTCGAGATCGCCGCTATGTTTGATGAGTGGCGTACATGCAACGCAAGTGGCAGGAATGATGGTAAAGCACGGTGCTGTAGAGGTCGAACTCGAGGGGGAAGCGATCTGATGTTGTGGAAAGAGAAGAGCTCTCGTCCTCGTCGGCAAATCCAGGAGAACGAGCCATCATGGTGCATCCATCTGCCGGTTGCCTTGACACGAAATGACATCCAGATGCCACGACATCTGAGCGCAGAGGGTGATACTGCTCGTAGGCGTGGACGATGACAGAGTTCGAGTGGAAGGTGGACGATAATTCCTGGGCAGGAAGATTGCAGTGGAAGCAGGTGCGACTTGCGGCGAAGATGACCCACTTTTGTGCTAACCGACGATGATTCTGATAGGCTGTTGATCTTCTCGCGGCTTAACCTCAATTCGTGCAGACCACTCTGCAACCGAGAGTGAAGACCGTTGTAGACAAGAAACCAGTGCTCGCTCGATCGATCAGAGGAGGTCTTCTGCTAAGAGTTCGCCATGTCCAATGAGCATACTACCCTCGACGCAGCCGCGACGGAGCGCAAGGCACGTCTTGCCAAACTCGCATCTTTGAAACGGAAAAGACCTGGCGCAGATGCACTAGCTGCTCAAGAGAACGATGCTGGTACAGTCCCCGAGGGGCGCGAGTCGAGCACAGACAGATACATATCGGGAAGAAACTTCGACATCAGCACGAAGGGCCCAAAGCTAGGTTTCGAACGGCAACCTACAGCCGACCAGGAAACAGTCGAGGAGAAAGCAGATCGCATTGCTGCTGCGGCCGCCGCACAGGCCGCAAGGGACGAAGCAGAGGCAGAGAAGGGAATAGACTTGTTCAAGTTGCAGCCAAAGAAGGCCAATTGGGACCTCAAGCGAGACCTCGCGGAACGAACGAAAGTGCTGGATGTGAGAACACAGAATGCTATTGCCAAACTGGTCCGTGAGAGGATCCAGAAAGCAAAAGAGGAGGCCCAGAAGAAACCTTCTTCTGCAAAAGCCGACGAGGGAGAGGAGCTGGGTGTAGAAGGAAACACGCTGGTTGAGGCCGTCCATCTGCGAGAACAAGAAGACGAACAGGAGCGGAGGCGGCAGGAAGACGATGAAGAGGAAGGTATACCATGAGACAACAAGGACTCTTGCGTTTCAGCTTTCGCACAGATATGCTAGCCACCAGGCACAATTTGTCGCCACCATCTTGGCCTGCACTGGGAGTGAACCAGCTGCGAGACTCCCAAAGTGCAGTACGCCTGTATTAAGAAGACCGTGTTCCTTTCCTGGAAGGAGACTAGGAGTGATCAGCAAGCAGCGTCGGGGCTGCCGAACTTGTCGACTGCGATAGACCGCTTCCCATGTCCAATCTATCAACTATTCGTGCCAGTGGCACGTTGTACGAGTCAATCGAGCCGAAAGTTCGCAGTTCGGGCTTTCAAATACGTTGCTAATTCTTCACCTCCCATCCCTGGCAGCCCTCTCAGACTACCAGACCATCAAACATCGCCCCATTTGAACGATGCCACCGTGCGGCTTTCCTCCTCAAGCACCCCATTCAACCTCGCAAGAGTGTTACACTCGCTCGGCTCCTCCTCACCGGCGCCCCTTCCAGCCCCACGCTGCAATCGAGCATAAAGACATCCTTGGCATGTCCCTCCTCCCTTATCATGACCGTGGTCTTCTCTCAGAACATCCAGGACGATGTCCTGTGCTTTCTCCAGATGATCACGTTTCTATTTGCAACTGTTGTCTTGGTCGAACGGTGCGTTTGACGGCGGTGGCTGTGTGCGTCATTGCATGAAGGACGGGCAGATCAACGAGGCTGACTTGATCGAGGAGGTGCAACAGAGTGTCGATGCCTCTGCAAAGATTTGAATGGGTTAGTGGAGATTGCTTGAGGTAGATCATGGCATCCTCGAAGAGGTGGTGCAGGTGCTGATACTCTGGTGACGACTTGGTTGGGACAGAATTGATATCCGGCATGGTTGTATTCACTTCGTCGAAGAGGTCGAGATCGATACGAAACGATTTGCGCTGTACGTTGGTAGCGATGTGGCACTAGTGATGGAAATGCCAGTCTTGGATGCAAAGAGTTACGCAAGTCAGCTTGGGCCTTGTTTGTGAAGAGCGCCCAGAGCCGATTTCAACAAATTGCTGAGTCTGCGATCTTCTCGGGGTGACATCTACAAAGTGTTTCGATCATTTATCCAACTCTACTCGATCAGACTTCTACAGCCGCACTTAATACTACCCAGGGATGCCACTGGGACGGGCAGTGACTCAAAGTCGCCGTCGGTCATCCCAATTCGCAAAACGACCGCACAGTCATGCTCGAGTGTCTTCTAGTCCCAGCAATCAGCAGTCAGTCGACCTTCCAGTACTGCTGATTACGCAAGAACGATGGCAAGGTCTCGATCAACTCAAACTCGCGCGAAGGCTCTCGAGCTAAGTAGCTTACTTGACCGTATAGACCACAACGACACTGGTACTTCTGTGGAATTCAATGTCTACTCCACTGCACCGTAATCGTTCCACCGGTCCAGAAAATTGTAGCACGCTGCCAACTGATCACTCGTGAAAATGCCCTGTCCCAGCACGCACATGCAGCTCAAACATCGTAGACTGATAAACATTGTCCCATGCCACCTATCTACCTACACACGGCGCGAATAAGAACTTCGGTTGCTCCAATAAGGTTCGCAATCAAGCTCTACGATTCGTTTCATCGTACACGTCACCATACGGGCTGATAGGGCTTGTGATACACCAATAGAATCTTAAGACTGTCGTCCAGCATGGATGGAGTATTGATGCCAGGGTGGATCCATTGTATATAACGTGGCTTAATAGAAGATGAGTACAGACAAAGGTAGTGATTTGTGACGGGCAAGGACTGAAGGTACATGGCCAATACATGCAAGCATGTGTGATATGGGGTGATAAACAATATATTAGCGACTTCACCTCTCTATGTATCATGCTATGCATATGCTTGGACAATATATCAAAACAGACACTGTGTACCCACGCAAGTAACCAAATATATATGTTTTTAAATATCCCTTTTATATCTTTTTCTCTGCGGCACAGTCCACCACCACTTCCAGTTGTCTCTGATTGTCCTGCAACAACTCTCTTATTAGTGTTCTTATCTTTTCCGTTAGTGTTGATCCGACCATGTATTCAGATCAACCTCATTCTCTTCGCGACAAGCAAACTGCAGGTCACGAACAAAGCGATAGTACCAACGATTCCCCCAAACCACGCATAACCATCCACGCCCTCCCCGGGCACATGCACGTTCATCCCAAACAGACCAGTGATTAAGTTCAGTGGCACCAGGATCGTCGCAACTACTGTGATCTTTGCAAGCGCATCGTTGGTGCTGTTGCCCTTCAGAAGATTGTCTACCGACAGTTGTGCGAGGTAGTTGGCGTGCGACCGGCTGAGCATCTTTTCAATATGGCCCAGGTTACTCATCATGGTGACGACGTGGTCCTGGATATCGCCTAGGTACAGGCCAATGTCACCACGTGGGGTCATGTCGTATTGCTCATTGCATCGCTTTGCGAAGCCTTTGATGACGTCGGCTTTACCACCGAGGAGACGCATCATGTTGAGGACTCGCTTGCGGGCTTCGCCGATCTGGCGCAAGAGAGCTCCAAAGTCTTCGTCGCGGGCGATGAAGACAGAGTCCTCGATGTTCTCGGACTCAGCTTCGACGTCGCGGATAGTGGGCGCAAAAGAATCGACGATGTCGTCGATCAGGGCGTAGCAAATGTAGTCTGGTCCTAGGGAGACGAAATCGCCGACTTTGGAGATTCGTCGGCGCACGTTGTGAGCGTGCGGGTTGGCTGTATAGCTGAAGGATAGCACTCCGTCGGCTGTGACTATTATGTACAAATGAATGGGGTCGAGGAAGTCTTCGGAGAGGCGGTTCATGTTGAACGACCGGAAACACACGAAGTAGTAATCTCGGAAGAGCTCGACCTTTTCGCGGGGTTCTTGCATCTCAATATCCTCTTTGGTCAATCTGTGGATTTGGAAGGCAGATGCAATGACGTCCAATTCTGCCTGTGTGGGATTGAGCACATCTAGCCACCACACACCGCCTTCAGGCCCAACATCGAAGAGTTCTTGAAACTTGGTGCCGTCGGCGGTATAGTCGATGAGCGACTTGGCGAACTTGGGCCTTTGAACATCGGTGGAGAAGAAGGTAAAACGGTCGACGGCATCCTTGGCTACGAGCGGAGCAGCGCTCGGTTTCTCCTCGGGCTCGGAGGTGGTTTCCGAGGAGGAGGTGAGTCCAAGGTTTGACTTTTCATAAAAGTTCTCTCCGTTCAGAGCAGCATTTTGTACGTCCGGTGGGTTGGGGCCTGGTCGCTGGTCATGGAAGACTCTGGCCTCGCTGGTACTGGAAGAGACGGGGCCTGTCGGAATCTTGCCTTGCTTGCATAGAGCGACGAACTCTTCGAGCTCCTCGAAGTCGATCTTGTATGTCTTTCCTGGCTCATCGTCGATGACGAAGCTAGCGTTGCGCTCGGCGTCTTCGTATGTACCGGCACGAGACTGAAGAGCTGCAGGGACACTAACATTGCTGAGGGTTGGTCGTCTGGTGTCGGAGTGAGAGCCAGCAACTCTATATCGCTGAAGGTCGATTGACTCGGGCAAGCTGCCAACAGTATTGGCGCGCTGGCGTCTTCGTGGCTCGGCGAAAGCTTCGACCGAGTTGGCAGGAGAGGTTGATCGAGAGGAGGAAGAGTCTCTCGAACGGTCGTGCTGACGAAGATCTTTGGGTCTGCCACCTCTTCTCACCGTTTCTCTTCTTTCTGAAGCTCGTCTTAGCCTCGGCGATCGCACATCTGAGCCATCTTCGCTACCATCGCTGATAGCGTTCTCATTCTCAAAGTCTCGGGCAATGCTGTAGCCAGGGCTCGGGTCGGGCAGGTTGCGTAGAGCGTCGTTGACGTGCAGGAGGTCGCCGGGCTCCATGACGCTGGGGCGAGGAGTAGCGCCCTGGAATTCGAAGGTGGGCAGGTCAAGTCTCGGTGGAGGTGGGGCCCTTGTGTCCCTTGTAGCAGTAGGTGTGTCTGAAGCACGTCGGGGTCGGTGGTCGTCAAGTTCCGGGGCGGGAGTGCTGAAGCGAGTGTTCAGCCTGGACATGGGTGTACCGTCGGATGACATGATGTCGGACTGTTCTACAAATGGTTGATAGTGGCCGAGGAACAGGCCTGATCCTGTATCTTATATTGGTTGAGTACTGATGGTGTTCGACCTCTGTGAGTCTTGTAGTGTAGGGTGAAGTAGTGTAGGGTGAAGTGTAGTTGTTGGATATTCCTGCTCTTCAATAGACCAGTTATGGAGGTCGAGTGGTGGTACCGCAAAAAACAGGAAGGACAGTGCCCAACAGCGGTCGAATCGGCAGGGCGACGGTGGCGAAGGACGCCAACTTGACGGATTGGAAATTTAAAGGTTCGTTATCTTTAGCCAGGATGATGGTGCTGTAGTGGTAGAAAGACTATGGCAGCCTTCCTACTCGAATGACGGGATATTGGTATGCACTGTCGAAGCTTTTCGAAGTGAGTGTTGTCGTCTCAGTGAGCGGCAGAAGCGAGTGGTGGATGGTAGGTATGTTCGAAGATGTGGTCGAGGAGCAGAGGGTAGTTGTCGCGAGGAGAGAGACGACGTGGAGGAAGGGCAGCAAAGTTTGCCTTTCTTCCGCCAACATGCGAACGTGACATGCAAGCACGACGTTGGCCGATTAACTTTTCGTCATCCCCCCCTTTGGGGTTTGGCTTTAGGCTTTGCTGCCGAAAAGCCTCCTAATTCTTTAGCGTCACGCTTCTTCTGCTGCCACTTGATTTGTTCAGGCTGTGCCGATCTTGCAGCCAACACAGCCCCACAGCCCCATCCCACGGCCTGCATTGCATCGCTTCGAGGCTTGTCCACAAGCTTATTCGAACCCATTGGTACGCGCGAGCTGCATAACGTGTCCTCACATCGATCCTCCAGTCACACCCTGACTGAGCAAGATAAAACAGTGGTCTGCCTAGCAGCACGTCGGTCGCTCTCACCCGCAACACGCAGTCAACCCACTAAGGGCCATAGACATGGACGACTTGATCAAGCAGGCCCAGGATGTGGTCGATGGACAAATAGTGAGTCGGCGATCAGGCACGAGTTTGGCAGGCGGAGGCTGACGCATGCTTAGGATTTCGAAGGTCAACGGGTCACAGACCAGATATCTACAATCGTGCTCATCGCCGTATCAGTGAGACTGTCTTTGGCATCAGTGCAAGGGTACTTATTGACAAGTTCTAGCTCGTCGCTCTGGTGGCCGGCTTCATACAGCAGGACATTCATCTCACCATGTGGATTACGCTGGCCGGGACCCTGGCGACATTACTTGTGGTGGTACCACCGTGGCCATCGTTCAACAAGAACCCTCAGCCGTGGATTGGGTCCAGGACGAAGATGGCTCATGGAGGGATAGTGGTACAAGGCATGAAAGTATCTTGATAGCTCCTCCCTGGAGACTGATCTATCATGATGAAATGGTTCTAATTGCTACGTGCCTCTCCATAACCCCTGTTCCCACCATCTGTCTGGGGCCATCTTCTTCGGCCTCGATGCGCTGATCGAAACCTCTTAGGACCTTGCTACCAGTGGCAAGTGTCTCTTAGGGGCTTTCATGCCAACTGCCTTCGTCGAGTGTTCGTTCATATGCAAAGTTCGTAGTCATTGATAGCCTTCATCGGCATGGTTTGGTGTTCGTGAAATTCGTGATAGTCGTTCCCATGTGTTGCCACATCATCGACCGTACTTCTGGAACTCCCAATCTCGGTTGTCCAGCGGACATACTTGTCTCGTCTTCAACCACCGGGAGATGCAGTGGAAATGGAAGGCGTGGTTGCAGATACCCCAGGCGACCGTACATTCTTCTGTTGTTGCAGCACCTTGGTTGGCTTGACATTCGATGCACAAGTCCATGATGTGATTTCTGCAGATGGCGCAGTTGTCCACCACGATATCCCACGCCCAGAGAGCGACAGCGTTCCACTACCAACTGTTAGTATAGGCCCACATGGCAAGTCATGGCTGGCTTTACCTTCTTCACCTCGAACTTCTTCTTGTTGTCTGCACCCGCATCTGCTGCACCTGACTTTGATGCCTTTGCTGGAACCTTGGTTTTGGCTGGGCCAGTGTCTGCCGCAGCATCTTGCATTTCTACGTCGGCCATCCTGAATTCGTCCTCGTGGGCTCTCGGTAAGATGGTCAAAGGCGACAAGACGGATGGATAGTAGATCGAGTTGGTAGCGATTTCCTCGAGGTGAGTAGATTCTTTTGAGGTTCGAACAGGGTCGAGGTTGCTTACTGATCGACAGAGGGAACCTGAAGAGTCGATGCAGTCTAGATGGCCAGAGGTACGGTCCTCAATCGAAGTGGCTGCCTACACTGCCATTGCACTTCGGCGCCACTGCCAGACTGAATGCAGGCAGCCTTGTTCAGGCAAAGATGCACGTAGTTTGCTCTGTTTGCCAGCCGGCATAGCCATGCCCAATCCGGCAAGCACTTTTGCTTTCCGCTGGCCAAGTGACGTCTCCCCAGCCGAACTATTGATCGACCGATTGACTGATTGACTGATTGCGGCCACAGCCTCAAAGACCCTTCCTTCCTTTGGTAATCCAGCCTTTAGCAAGCTTGTTTGGCACTTTCGACAGTCACTATCCTCACCGACAGATCACTCACGACCGATCTGCCTTGCTCTTTGTCTACAGCCCGTCAAGACGTGCCGACCGCTTATCGTCCTCGATCGCGCTCGCTCGAATTGACTCACATTGACCTCTTTCTTCCCATCCTCATACAGAACAACAATGCACAATACCACGACCACGCTCAACTCAACTTCTACCACCACGAGAACAGCCTATCCGAGTCTGTACGCCCATCGGAAGCGAACGAGATAGTCCACCAAGGCTACCTACCGCATCTACCTCTTGGATCTACCACTCGTTGAATCTGCTTGGAGCGTTGTCGCTGTCGCTACCGTTGTCGCTTTTGTTCATCTTTGCGCATCTATCCCAGGTCAAAGGTCGCCTATTTTATCAGGCCTTATAAACACAATTACACAAACACATGATGCTCACCCCGCCCAAAACCGCGCCTCAGGCTGGTAGAAAGTCTTCCAAACAGCAGAGGCCGCGATCCGAGCAGAAAGCAGTCCAGTCAGACAACGACGCCTACCTAGTCCCGCCACAGGAGGGTGACCAGACACCCTCAAGGAAGAAGCGACAACCTAGAAAGAAGCCCAATGCTAGGAAAAATGGAGTGCAGTCGGACGTCGGAGAGTTCCAAGACCATGATCCAAACCATCGTCCCTCGCTCCCCGCCTCAGGCAAGCCAAAGAGTACTCCCGCCAAAGCAATCAAGAGCGATGCTTACGCTGGGCCAACCTTCCACCAGTCGCCAGCTGCTTCCGCCCTGCCCATGCCCAGTTTCTTCTCCAAATCCGTTCCCAACAATGCCGCTATCAGCACCGTTGCTGAAACTACCGACGGCTCTTCTGACTCGAGGCAAAGATTAGGCCAGGCCATCGAAGAGAAGAGGAACCCTACACCTTTGGAATGGATGTTCGATGCCGCCCGTCAAGCCAAAGGAACCCCCAATGGAGCGAGTCCAGCCCGCATGCTGTCCCCTTTGGCCCGTAGCCCAGCCCCTAGTCCCGGTATGCGCCGCGAAGAAGCCGATTTTCCTTTTGAGCTTGAAGGCCCGGAGCAGGGCACGCCCACCTATTCCACTCCCTTCAGTCAACGTCTTGCCGCATCACGAACCCCTCACTCAACCTCGGAGGGAGGTCAGTCTATGAGCGAAGAGGAGCGCAAAGCGAAGACCGCTGCTTTGAAGAAAGCTCTGATGAATAACGCTAGCTCGAGTCCAAGTTCACTTGGCTCGCCCTTCAGAGACGACAATCCTTTCAACGCAAGGAACGCTTCATCCAGCAACGATTCTACCCAGCGAAACACGTCGGATCCAGCTACACCCGTAAGCCAGAACGGCTACGTGGGCAATCACAACAACCAATATTTCCAGCAGACGCTTCCCTCTCCCAACCGCAACTTTACCGGCGGCGTGCAACCAAACTACAACAGTCGCCCGCCGTCATCCAACCTCCGCAACGTCTATGATCCTTCATCTGGCGGCGTGGTGCCCATGTCACCTCCCACTACGGTATCCCAATCGGGGGGAGCACCACCGCGGGCGATGCCAATGTCTCCTCCCAACACAGTGTCACAGCCGCGGATCTCAACTGCACGATCTCCCGAGCAGTCACGAAGACCACTGAACTTCGAAGCTATTTACGGTGGAAGTGGCGGAAATAGGCCGTCCAGTGAAGGAAACGCATCAGGCCACAACTCAAAGCCAAGTCTCGAGCAAGGACTTGACGACCTTAAGAAGGCG
>Ga0066648_10000715_pt1 | contig 20825 bp, 19 predicted proteins | sample CryGeyCG12114_NA_FD_59537 | JGI IMG/M metagenome (GOLD analysis project Ga0066648, IMG submission 59537) | Groundwater microbial communities from aquifer - Crystal Geyser CG19_WC_8/21/14_NA | ecosystem: Environmental > Aquatic > Deep subsurface > Groundwater | place: USA: Utah: Grand County... | reverse complement strand
GACCACAAGTATGCGAGACATCCACACAACCTATCATCCCCGCTCACTCGAGAGTGTGCAGGTCCGGTATCAGGAGGAGCTCGGACTCGTGTGGGAGGGCGCCACAGAGTGGCTTCTGAGAATGGATAGACTAGGTGTCATCAGGTGCAACGGGTAGGGAAAACTCTGAGGATCGAGGGTGTGGCTTACCAGAAGAAGCTGAGGCTGAGCTAATCGAGTCGACACGATGAAACTGCTCAAGAGGGTTAGCATATGTGTTCCTCGGCAAAACGACAATGAAGAATGATGTTGGAGATCGGTATCAGACAAAATGGTAAGATTGGTAAAGTTTCTTCAATAGTTTTCAGAAGCAGAACTGATTATTAAAACCTTTGATCATCATGGTATAGGCCACTGGGCAGGGATGGGGGAACTCACCACGCATGGAGTAGATTATTTCTTTTGACGGGGCTTGTACATCGTCCTTTTGACACGTTAGCACAGAATCCTCCAGCTTGGACGAGCGTGTGGTATTGGCTGGATTTTGTGAATCAGATGGTAGTGCATGTTAGTTCGATGGCTCATAGAATTCGCCAGAACAGAAGTATGTGAGATTTCCTCATGTGAGCTTGGAGGTTCGGAGAAGTGCTTACAATACAGTCGACAAACGTCGGTATTCTACCACGACATTAGCAAAAGGTTCGCCGAGTCAAGGAGATGTTGCAGGCTTTGGCATTGGTCGCGCTCGTGCATTGAAGCCGCTCATTCATAACATTGTTGTGAGAGTAAAGCATCATGAAAAGAATTCTGGAGATTGACGAAGTTTCGACGCGCGAATTTCGTAGCCTCGCGTATCTTGGCACTCTACCCTCAAGGCTCCGCAACTTTGTTACGTCGGCGGGCAGGCGTGAGCGCAATTATAGTGACGGTTGTGCTCGGTCGTTCTTGCTGTGTCAAGCACACCTGATTTGTTAGGTCAATACAAGGCCGTCCACTCCTTTCCAAAGCATGCCATGAGCGACCGAAGACGTATCAATGGCCCGACAAGCGGCACCCACGCAGTGGTCTTCGAAAACAAATCTCAGGTCTTGAGTAGACCGCAACGCTCGCGCAAAGCTAATGAACTGAGGAAAATATGTATGAGAGAGGCAAGATGTCTTTGCCGACCGATCTGACGTTACACAGTCTTGCAGACGGGCCTTGTTCCTGCTGCTGCTGGCTCGGCGTACCTCGAGCTCGAAACACCTACATCGACCCGATCGTTCGTTCCCACCACGTCGACCATCAAGTTGTCCTGTGCCATCCAGGGCCCCAGACCTCTTCCACGGAACTCGAGTTTCTCCCCAAATCTGCAGTTGTCCGCTTCGATCAAGTTTGCTCCCTTCGCGACGAGGCAAAGGCATGGGTACTTGCGCGACAACGTCGAGCGTGACCTGGGCAGCCATCTTGAAAACGCACTGAACGGCGTCATCATACCTGACAGATATCCGAAAAGTGCTCTAGACATTACAGTGATGGTACTAGAAGGGGAAGAAGACTGCCTATGGAACGAAGAGCATGGCCAAGAACGTGGCATCGGCGGGGTCGGATTGATGAACGTGCTCGCAGGAAGCATCAACGTGGCAGTGGCTGCACTGATAGATGCAAAGATTGACTGTCTGGATCTCCTCTCCAGTGGTGTTGCCGCGCGAGCTGCAGGTTCTGAGACTGACTTACTGGATCCGTGTCCTTCTGAGCACGAGTCACTGGCTTGTGCGTGTGTAGTAGGATATCTGCCCGCTAGGGATGAGGTGGTAGAAATCTGGTCAAAAACCGTTGCTGAGAAAGGCACGGAGCAGGTAGCGGCGGATATGGTTGATGCAGCCATCAAGGCGGCACGAGGCTCGCATAAGATCCTGGCAGAGGTCATTAAGGAGTCATTGGAGCGTTCGGCCCACACGAAGTCGGGCTCCAACAACAAAACGACGAACGACGTCGAAATGAAGACATGAAGCTACGAACAGAACAATGATACCCACAATGCGATTGCTTTCACACGCTACCTTGACTGAAAGACAACCAGGCTAAGGCTAGTCCAACACCTGCTCGAACCAAACGCCAACATCAGTGCTTAACCCACGAGCATTATAATGGCTTACTCCTTAGGTCTGTGCTAGCGTTGTGGTCTTGAACAATGCAGGCAGGCTCATATCAGCTCTGACGCCGCTCAACCAGTTGACGGCCTTATATATGGTACGGTGAAAGGATTGACATGTGTTCCCGTTCCCCAACGTCGAATGAACACTGCGACTATAGTGTTGGGCTTGTTGAATTATCGGTGACAGTGCGGTATAGCCCACTAACACGGCTCGAAGACCAGTAAACGGAATGAATCGAAGCTTGCACTTCTGCTTCACTTATCGTTCACTGGCACTAGTAGCCAATGTACATACATGTGAGTGTCTCAGCGTCTTCCACCTCTCTCTGTTGTTGTTCACGATCCCATTTGTTCTTGTTTCGTCCACACCGCATACTCTAAATGACTGAAGACTCGTGGCTAAGATGCCTCAAAAACTTCAGGTGGATGAGAGCTTCGCTTTCTTGTTCATGTGCATCGAAGCATCGGGCTGCAAGGTAGGCAATACTTCACCAGTCTTCAACTCCAAGAGTCTTCACTCTTTAAATTTCACAGCACGAATTACTGACCCTGGCTCCACAGCTCGACTACAAACTCATCGGCGAGGCTACAGACCTCAATCCAGCTGCTGCGCGGATGCGCTACACTCGACTCAAGAAAGCAGTCGAGGCGGGTCTCTTCAAAGGCGCAACACTGAGTAGTAAACCAACCGCTACGTCGCCACAACTAGCAGCACTCGCCAACCCTGAATCTCGCAGACTTGGCAACGCTGCTGCCACTGGTCGCAACCAGAAGCCACGTCGCACCACGAGGCCACGGCGAAATGCTCAAGCCAAGGTTTCCGCCAGTGACCTTGAGGATGAAGAAGATGCTCAATCAACTTCGCTTGGTGGTCGGTCTCGAAGGAAGCGCCACGCCTCAAACGTAGTGTCCGAAGATGATGATTCAGAGATGTTTTATGCCGACACTTCTCGGGCCACGCGGCGAACCAAGCAGATCAAGCGCAGTGACAGCGATATAGAAGCTGAAGAACATGAAGAGGCTGAGGAGGTTGAGGAGGCCGAGGAGGCAGAAGACCCCGATCGGCAAGACAGTGTTGCTAGCAGGCTGACTGCATTGGACCGTCGCAGAGCTCGTGGAGGCAGCCTTACACAACGTCCACAGTATGCGTTACAGAACTTTGACGACACCACCTTTGCTGGCTCAGCATCACGAAGAAAGGCATCCGCAGCGAATGCCGCAGAATCCGCCTATGCTCTCAGTATTGCTTCTGGTCGCTACGCGCCTAGCCCAGAAGACGACAGCCGAGCACGGTCAGGGCACGCTGCCAGACTCCGAAATACTAGCACTGGTGCCAATCCAATCGCTAATAGTGGTCGCAAGCCTCCAGGTACATCATCAGCCGGCATGAGACAACTCAATGCTCGGGACCGACAATTCCTCGCTCGTCATGGTCAAGCCAATAGACCCCTGTTCAACTCTCCATTAGGCCAGACAAATCCCCTCAACGACTTTGTTCCAGCTATAGCTAGGCGATCGTCAACACTGGATCCAGACAACGGCAGTGCTGGTCACATGCCTCTACCCTCACTCTCTCCATTCGAGGATCCCGATTACGATGCTGACCCCGATAATCTACGACCTCACCACACCTACGACGTCGCCTCAGTCTTCGACAACTTCTCGCCTCCAATGGACGTCGCCACTCGCTTCGGGCCATCATCGACCAAGTCAGGCCGCACGAAGCGGAACGTCCCAAAATCACACCACAAGCCCGTTCAGCACAAGCAGGCGGACGCAAACATCGACCCACAACTGACGGCTACGCCCACACCAACACCATCAAGCCCAGCACCACGCTCCCGCCAGCTCCCACGCGCAACAAAGATAGCTCCCGAAAACGCCCAAGACACGACCGAGGGCCCCGCAAAATCGAACGCCCCAAGCCCTCAAGCGCAGAGTCAGCACAGTAGTACTCGCACTACACGACCACGCTCCGCGGCTCCACCAGCCACTGCCACCGCGTCCGAGCTCGAGATCGCAGAGATGCTCCAGGGCCTGAAGCAGGGTATTAGTAGTGGCGGTGGCAGCGGCCTCGCACGATCCCCACCCGTTCCTGTCCCCGCGCAGTCCGACTCAAATCCCGAGCAAGACAACAACGAAGACTCTCAAGTGTCCATTACACCCAGCGGTAAGCGTCGCAGTGTGCCAAGCAGCCATGTCCCTGGTAAAAGACCTTGAATTGAATGTTAATGCTAACGCGCGGTGCGCTGCAGGTTCATCCTATCCCGACCTGCTCTGAGTCAAACTAAGTCAAGGCATGGCAAGGCAAATTTGAGGACGTGCCTGTTGCGAGGGTTTTCGAGTGTGGGAGACACGAACGGCTTGCCTCTGGTTCTAGTGGTGTTGCTATGCTATGCTACGGGAATTAGCTGTACTATGGGAGTGGACATCGGCGATCTTAGCGCGGCGTTCATTTCTGATATATTGTGTCTTGGTGTGTGGGTGGTTACGTAGCGGGAGGGAAGGATCGATCCTGCATGCTTGCGGTACGTGTTTTTGCTCGATGTTAGGTTCACGTGCTTTGGCTGGGTGCTGAGCAGGTTGGCAGTGGCACTGGGCAGTGACCGAACCTGTGAGGCGGTTCTTGTTGCTTGTTGAATAAAAAGTGCCCAGTATATTGATCGGTTCAGCCTGCACCCACAGACGGCATTTTGCCATATACATCACCAGACCACTCCTTGACACATGGGTCTCACTTTCTTGTCTATTCGGATGTCACATTTATAGGACATCGCAGCTCGTTTCTATACAATAGTAGTACAATTACCCCTGTAGATCGGTCATCACCCGGGATTGACCTGCCTATAGACAAATCTATCCGCGATATACTACAACCCCCAGACCTGGTTCCACCCCTCAGCGCTCTTGATGCGTCCGTGCTCCGACTTCCCTACTAGAATCGGCTTCCCCATCTCCGTAGCCTCTTCCTCGCTCGGCAGTCGGACATACTCAGTGATACAACTTGGCACCTCCTCTCTCACATGCGAAACTACAACAAGCGCTTGCTGACCCGTCAAGCCGGGAAACGAGACACCATCGTCAAGCTTCTTCTTTAACGAAGTGTCCCCCGCTTCTAGCCAGCCGAGCGCTTTGTCCCTTACTGCTGTCGGCAGACCGGAAAATGCTTCATCGAGAATGATGATGTCCGGCTGCTTGATGATAGCTCGCAGCAACAGTAGCAGCCGCTGTGTGCCGAATGGAAGTCTTCCGAAGGCGGGATGATTTTCTTTGTCGTTTGCCCATCCTAGATCGTTGCCGTCTGCCGTGGTCGAAGTTTGACATAACTCACCCTTCCACACGCGCAGGAAGTGTTCGACCATCCTGCGCCTCTCGCCGTCTAGCTCTGGCTTAGACTGCCATGTCTCTGCCCATGCACTCTCAAGGACCTGGCGTACGGTCAAGCCTCGTGGGAAGAATCCATGGACCTCGGGACTCGAGTGACCGATCCGGCTTTGTATCTCCCACAGTGAGAGGCCAGGCTTACCAGGAGACGGCAGTCGTGTTCGACCGAAGAACTTGATTGGCAGGCTGTATGACTGAGGGTGATCAGAGGTGAGGAGAGACAAGAGGGTAGTTTTGCCGCTACCATTGGGGCCGAGGAGGAGAAGGCGGCTTCCGCGAGAAATGGTGAGGTTTAGACCTGGCGATTTGTGACCTGATTGTGGTGGTGGGTAGCCGAGGACTGTTTTGTCGCCGTACTTCACGATGATGTTGTTGAGTTCTATCAGAGGCTGGCCGGGTGTGGTCGACTTGCTGTTCTTGGTCCTTGATGCCGGTTGTGGTGAGGCGGTAGTCGATTCTGAAGATTTCGCCGAAGGTACTGTGTCCGAAGCTGAGGATGCGGACTTGGCAGGTTCATGGCGCAGACGCCTGAAAGCGTGATCGTTCAACAGAGTGGTCACGTTCATCCACTGCAAGATTGTCCTCTCATCCTCTGGAATGTCGCGTGCTTGTTTGTAACGGCGTCGCGCCGCGCCATTCAAGTGTGCCGTCTTCTGAGCTGGCGAACCGAGTTTCTCGGTCTTCGATCTTACTTTCATCATCTGATAAGCGGATTGGACGGCGGTATACGGCCGTATGCCGTCCGACGTGAGAAACGAGGCAACCTCGAAAGGTGGGGGCCCGTAAGCTTTCGTAAATGCTGCGGCCATCTTTTTGTCGTCGTCAGAGACCTTTGGGTCACGCTGGCCTCTTGCCCAGCAGTAGAGGGTATAGAGGGCGTTCTCTTTTTGCATCATAATGGCGACGTTGTCGTCTTTTCCGAGAATGACCAAGTGAGTGATCCAATCTGGAATAGGGTCCTGAGGGCGCAGGCCAAGCATTACAAGAGGCGATGACCTGATTGCCATCTCTCTGAGGATTGGACTCAGGGTGACCAATGTCGGCGGATCAAGCCCCATGAACGGCTCGTCTAGCAGCAATACTTCAGGTCTGTTGAGAAGAGCCTTGGCAATTCTTGAGCGGCGAGTCTGACCATTGCTGAGATTGCTCACAGGCATGTCCAAAAGCCTTTCTAGGCGCAGGTCTTTGACCACACGGGTAAATAAAGCATCATCCTGAACCACGTCGGCCAGCTCCTCTGAAGGATTCAGCTCAGTTTGTCCGCGCAGGTACTGCGCGACAGTCCAATCCGTTTCTTCCCTTCTGCTCTCGTATCTCGCGCTCAAATAGGCGCCCTGGACACCGGCAGATGCAGTGAGACCACCACCAGAAGTGCTGTTGAAACCGACATACTGTATGGCTCGAGACGGGATAGCTAAATTGGGATCCCTCTTTCTGATCTCCTTCGAAGAGAGGTAGGGGTACGTTCGAGCATTTGGAGGATCACAGATGTAGTCTCCTTTCAAGACATTGAGGAACGAGGTGGGATTCGTGCCTATGACAGCCCAATGGGGGAACTGCTTGACTGGCTCGCCAACATCTTTGCGCTGTGTAGCCTGCAGGCGGAACGACAAGTCCTTCAAAATGGGAGGATTGGACGACGCGACTGCTGTGCGTGAGGGATACTCCTTGTAGAAGGTGCCCTTGCTGATGTTGACAATGTCACTGATGAGTTTGAGTCGACTTGGCTGTTGAGCCAACGCCCGGGCAGTCGCATGCATCAGAGGTATGGACTACGGAGGACTAGAAGTGGCTACAGGGACAAATTTACAGCCAGACGTAGCTCTTGCCAAGGCACTCCAGAGTCCACATGTCTGCGGGCGTAGATCTTTCCTGTCGAGTCGCTTGAGTCGCATGTTGACCGTACTGGCTGCACGCCTGGAGCTACCCATCATTGTTTACATTTCACCAAATGCAAAGAGTGCACACCCATGCACGATCGCTTCAGCGGCTTACGCTGTTCATGATATCAAGTGCATCTAGGCGGTGTTGGCAAGGTTATACGACCATGTGGATGTGGAAACATAGCCTCGTAGCAACAGGTCGTTTCGGGCTCAGCTTGCAGAGAACGAAATGGCGTTGGCCTTTGGTAGGAGCTTTCTTGCTCAAGTGCGTCTCTACGACATTCACGTCGTTTAGCGTCACACTTTAGTCTGGGTTTATGAGGCCAGTCGTGCCGAGATAGTCCTCTGACCACGACTTGGATGTGTCAGTCATCGCGGCCGCTGTCCGTACTACGGCACATGACCCAAGAGCTCAACATCTTGAGGGACGATCGCTGTTGTCTCCCCACGCCCGGAGCCCGAACAATTGTCGTGGTCCCATGGCTACATAGTTCCTTTGGTGGGGGGTCGCTTTGTGTGCTGTTCCGCACGGTGCTGTAGCTCGCTTCGAGCAGTGTAAGCAGTCCGTGCGGCTGATCATCGACAGAGGGGTAATTTGAGAACCGCGTTGTCGTTCGGCCACATGTGCTGGAAGGATGACTACAGCCTCGGTGCACCCGCAAAGGTTTCTGGCCAGATTCTCCAACGGGGCCCGACTGCCTCAGCGATCAGACCGACAGCCGGAGGTGATCCTCCAGAAGAGCTCCTCTTTGCGCTTCTAGAAATTTGCACAGACGCCCACGGTGGCCGACACTACGATGGATACACCCTTCGCGGCTTGTTCCGTGGTAGTAAGCAGTTACGCGTACGACGACTTGCAATTCCAGAAGCTGTGGATTTGGCTCATCGCCATTGCCACGTGAGACAGATGACTCTTATTGGCTGATCGGTGGCCTTCAGAAACAAGGTGGATGACAAAGCTTTTCTTCTAGAAACAATTTTGCCTCGTCTCCATCTAATGACCGGCAAGTCTCAGTCGCAGTGACCTTGCCAAGCGTTAGATATTGCAGCTCACCGAGCTTGCCGAAACATCTCTGTGGCATCGAGGCGAATGGAGCCAGCATACGAAGTTCCTGAAACACCACGGCCAAAACTCGGACCTGCGGAGAGTATTCTCGGCTCAAAGCATCAAGTTGCCTATTTGACGATGGTGTATGGCGAACGCATTGTGGTTGATGCTGAACGAGACTTGAATCACCAGGGCCGATACTCCGCTCGTCCATGAAGAATCTCACTCTGCATGGCCGCGTGGGCAGCAACCTCGACTAGCCGAGAACTTGAGAGTCGAATGCACCTGCATTATCATCCAGCGCCTACGTTGGGCTTGGCCGTTCTACCATCCTTTGCTACCGTGTACAGGCTCGAAATGGTATCCATAACCTGTGTGAAAGTGCATTTAAGCTTCGCAGTGTCGATCATTCGTTATGTCAGCTCGTTATGTCAGCTCGCGAATGCAACGGATTGAAGCATCTGTAAGCGTAACCCTGGAGTGGCAATATCCAGCGACATTCGCATTATTCTGTCGCCCCAAACCTTGCGAAGTCGCATTTGCAGAGGCGACCGACAGGGCACCTGCGGCACACAAATCAGAGAGGCAGCCAAAAGCATTGTTTTGACCTTCGCAGCATGGTCTCCAGTAGGCACCTAGATTCGTTGTCTAGTGGGCACGAACCACAGCAGTGTAGTCGCTGCTGATTTCTGTACGCATCCTTGTGACCCAAAGCGAATAATAAACTAGCAAATCATACTTTTGTTTTTCGCGAGCTTAATCGCAACCCCGGCGGCAGCGTACGAGAACTTGTGCGTACCGGTAGAATGCAAACGATTAGCTACCCGCCAAGGTCAGTGCCAGGAGCGAGTAAAGACGCCAGAGAACGGGCGACCAATGTGAAGAAGGAATGACGGATATTACTCAGATGGTAGGACTCACATCCAACGATGAGGCCTAACATGTCATATTTGCAAATCAAGCTGATGAGTCTATCACTTCAGCTTGGCTTGGAAGCTGCCAATGGCCTGGCTATCATTCTTGTGTAGCAATTAGATCCAAGAATATATTGTTTGTGATCCGTGTGACATATCAGCTCCTAAGCCTCAATCGCACCCCGCGGTCCGCTTCACCGCACGCGAAATGTTAGTGTTGGCGAGACCGAAGCACAGCCTGTTCACAGACCAAACAAGAATTGTTTTGGAGACCACGTCTGAATCAAGTGTGAATCGCGGCCAACCATCCCACGCCGACAAGGACACGGCTTGCTTCACATCTGTGAAATGCATTCGACTGGGTGCGCCTCACAAGAAGCAACCAGTGTTGGCAGGCGCGTTTGCAATTGGCTACAAGGCGGCCTTTCTTGACCTCTCGAATTTGCCAGAAATCTTAGCCGGTCGCCTGTCCTCCGAGGCTTCGCCTCGGTGGTTGTTCCCGACGGGCGATGGGAGAAGAGTCCACGCGCCAGATCAGGGATAGATCAGGATGCTGGGCCGACCAGGATCTGGATTAGTGAGAGGCAAGGCCCATTCCGCGATGCCCCCGAATCAGACGGGCCAGCCGACTAAGCATGCCAAATCGAGGTCGTCGCAACGCACCAATCTTGGGCACGAAACTCCAACTCTGGCCTGTGATTCACGAGTCTGGTGTGGCGGTCAAGACACCGACTCGACTCTGTAGCCAGTCGCCTAGGTCAGCTGCGCGTGCCACGCATGTTAGCACAGCAACAGCTGCTGCGACGCTGATTCACTGCACTGCAACATGTCAGCTTGATTGTGACTGTGACCGCCTGATGTACTATTACAACTGCAGCCTGCGTCAAAAGAACAGCTTTTCCCTTCCACCCTTTCCTGCTACCACAACTAATCATCCTCAAAACGACGACGTCGACACAACTAGCAATCTAGTTCTAACCCTCGTCACTGCAGATCAAACAACGCCTGCAAGCCACATCTCTGTCGCGGCAAGAATTCGTTCTGTCTGCGGCCCCGGGGAGAGCTTTAGCACACAACGTTCAGGCCCACCTTCCACGACTCCGTGAAATCCGCTAAACCACCGACTTGGTATTCCCGAGGTGACATCTGGTGGCTCTAGCAGACCCGTCGAAGCTTTGCGACAAGCGAGAAGGAAACGGCAAAACAGGGGCGATAGCAAACTTATCATCTAACTTCTACATAATCACCCCGGATCCCGTCCGACCAACGAATTCTGCTCGCAACAAGTTCCAGCTTCTCGTCATTGGGCAACTACGTAACAGACCGCCAAGCCTGCTAGCAGTCGAGATCGACGATCAAACACGTCCATTACGGCGATATCTCTACCAAACGCGTCTGCCGATCCATACCATCGCCGGCGTCCCGCTTTTGCATGTGCGTTTGCACCGTTCCCGAGAAATCAACACAGAAATTCGGTCAATATACGGTATTTTGTTTTGCATACTGCAAACATCCATATACGTCCTTGACGCCACCGCTAGTTGTGTCAAAACATATACTCACTGCTGCCACCTCGCTCCATTGTAACTGAGCACATTCCACTACTACGAAAATGCTCTACTCGTCTCCAACATCAAACATAACACCGGCGCTCGTATCGATCGCCATGTCGCGCTCAGACTCACGCGATTCGACCGCATCAGCTTCATTCTTCTCATCAGCACCAATACAAACCTCATACAGCACTTCGATAGCTACATACCGGAGTAGTAACTCAGCACAGATGTGCTCTACGCGCATGCAGAGAGACAGCTTTTCTTCCGGCTGGATACCATCTCCTTACAGATCCTGCATGATGCACAGCTCCTCGTCTTCACAAGGTTATGACTCGTCATCTTCATATATCTCCGATGATGACCTGCTGGCGTTGGATGACCTCCCGATGCCACCAACACAGCAGATCTCATCACCGACCTCAGATCTACGGCAAGAACAGCCCAAGCGAGAGATGACCACAGAGGAACAGATCGCCATGCTACGGGAGACGCAAGAACGCGAACAAGCTCAGCTACAGCAGCAGCGGCAGAGGGCACAACAGCAAAGAACCGTGCGCTTTGCCACAGAGCACAAAAAGCCACGGCGACCGAGCAACTTGACGCGACGCAGCACTGCTACACGAAGACCTTGAGTGGCGAGTTGCGATCGCGAGTCGTCCTACCCTTGGACTGTATAATCATATGACGATTACCCGGTTGCCTATTTGGCTGACTTGGCTTACTATTGGATTTGATTTGGAATTTAGCAAGCGACGCTACCTCAGCAAGCGATGCGTTATGGTCGTACATATGGCCCTCTACTTAATGAATGATACCCGGGGGTTACCCCAGTCAATCGAGCATAAATTGTCGATTTGCACTTTCAGATAGCTACCACCTAATCGGTGAGGATTTTAACCATACTATTGATATTTACCACTGCACATTCTGTTCCCATCATCGTTTCAGTGTCCACTGCTAACGCCGCCGACACGAGGGCAGCCAGACAATGGCCTGTGCTTGCGACATGAACGCCAAGTCTACAGATTGCATGCTTGCAGGTGGGACGCTGTCACCGCTGCCAGATGAAGCCTCGACCAGCCACCATGTCTGCCCTCAAAAGCAAACTCAGACACCTTCCTGGACCACACACGTTTCACCGATCTCTGAAGGTGCATGCCAGCGGCTGTCAAAATGCATCGCACAGACAATTTACTCACACCGAGTCCAAATTGCACCTATCACACCGAGATTGCCTGCATCTCTCTAATGGTCCGTGAGCATTCACACCCTGAAACATGCATTGCGATCGACGCTTAGCAGCGCACCGATGCGAATATGTCCGCAGGCAATCAATAATTTTTCCGGAATACCTACTGCGTCTTGCATGAGGGTGACATTTTCCTGCAGCTACCACCAAGGCCATTGACCTCTAGTGAAGTTTGCCGCCGCGGTGTAGACATCCGGAGCTTCCTGTCTGTGACATCGGCGACATGGTCAATTTTTCTTTTGCAAGAAGCAAGGGCTGAACTTGGTCGATGTTGCCGACTCGAGTCACAAGTATTGCGTCACCACTTCCGATGTCGCAGCTAGAAAGCGCCGGAAAAAGCACATGCAAGGACCACTTACCCGACAACTTTTCCCCCCCGAAATGCAAGTTTTTAGCCGAAAGAGATTAATCTAATCCTTGCTTTTTGTGGCTACATCTTGTGCTGCAAGGTATCATGATTGCAGCGTAACAATTTGGACAAATGCACCAGCGATGGGGGACACGGTAATTGTGAGTAGACGTTGCTGCACGACTCACTTCTCGCAGTGATCAGATACAAGGTAGCGCAAGGTACGACCTGCTGCCCAGAGCTGGCAGCGTAGCGATCAGCAGTCGACCACATCTTCGGGTCACCGAGCTTGCTGCGAGCTTGATTTTTGATAAGCGACCGAAGGCGATTTGCTTCGGAGCGTGTGACCGACAAGACTGATCAGCGTTTCTTCATGGATCCTAGCTCATGACACGCTTCTGAGGCTCAAATGCGGTCGGTACATTTCACCTCGTTGTTTTCGCCTCAAAGACGCCATCAACGTCAGCTTCGGATGCTATTCTCCAGCTCGACGCTGACCTTGAAGTCATGCTTTGACATGTGCTCTGTAACTCCGCGTGGGGAGCGCCCCCCCGGAACGCCTCTAGAGCACGTGACTGCAGCACGAAGCAATCATCGACCGATCCCCGGTGCCCCGTTAAGCCCCTGACGCGCCTCCATGCTAAGCACTCGCGAGGCAGTTAGTGGGCTTAAGTGGCTTGCATATCATGAAAGTCAGCCGTTTCACTATCGACGGGTAAGCTGTCCCTGCCGTCTGCAGCAAAGGTATGGCGCGCGGCACAGCGCAACGCGCCGCGCAAGGGGTGTGATCAAGCGTAGGCATCGATGTCTTCGCTTCTGGTCCCCGGAAGCTAGAGCAGGGATGGACAAATGGCTTCGAGAACAACGAACCGATAGGATGCTGATCAATCTGTCAGGGAGTGGCTAATTCTACGCGATATTGGCGGTGTGCTTCGAGTCAGAAAGGTAAGGTATGATTGTCGAAGCGGCTCTCGGAAACCCCTGGACCATCTTTTGCTGTGCAGCGTGCCGAGTCCTTTGTTGCGGTCAAGCTGTAGAGTGGTATCTTGCTCTTTGTCAGATCTTGCCACGCTCAAACTCAATGGCCGCGAAACAGCGACTTTGCCGGTTGCTGAGACTCCGCTACGTGAAGAAGGGCAGACGTTGGATACCCCGTCCATCCTCGATAGCCCCCAGCGACAATACCCTGTGCTGATGTGCGGACGGAAATGCTACAGCTGTCGCAGCCCGGCATAGATGGTGGAAGATTGATTGACGAACACTTCTCAGTGTTGCCTGTAATGACTGTCGGCGACCTGCCTGCACGGAGCTATTCCAACTCGTCGCTGCGTATTGATTCATCGTACAGAGAACTACGTTTCGTCATGAACACTACCTGCTGTCCATCGCGCGACCATCACTGTCGAAACCTCGACATGCTAACGAGAAGGGTCGCCCATCTACGAACCACAAGCCGCCATTCGGGACGAACGTATGCTAGATGTGTGGAAGCCAGAAGAATGATGAACAAGCAGACGTCACAGCACAAGACACAACACCCAAAAGAGAAATCCAAGTCGAACCGTGACTGTCTTACGAGGCTTTCCATCGGCCATCAATCTCATGCCTTGGCTCTAGGACCACGAGAACTCCACGAGCTCGGTCACATCAACGAGCCATGTTTCGGAGATGTCCCAGTCCACCATTCCTAGCTACCTCGCAATGACCCAAAGAACCCAGGAAAGAAAAACCAAACGAAACGCACCTCACCTCACATCACAACCGACACATCCAAGCGCCTTGCTTTGCTTTGCTTCCCTGCCCTTCTCTTCCTAGTATCCCTCCCAAGCCCGTCCAGCCGCTCGATAGACCAATACCCATTCACACTGTGCTCCTGACAGAGACGAGACACAACCAAGTGACCAATTCAGCGCCCGCAATAGCCCTTTACGCCTCCTCCTTCTCACTCCACCAACAGAAACATAACCGTAGCATAACGCCAGGCGCGCACCCTGCCTCCAGACTTCGAGCGCGGACTAAGTGCGTAGATATACGCTTGGCACAGCATGTAGGAGCAGAGTGGACCCCACTAACGAAGTACCTCAAGCCTTGTTCTGTCGGACCTACAAATGCAGTCATACAGTGCAGTTTGAACGTCGAAGAACGGTACCGTGTGAACACTAATGCCAGACATGGCCATTCATCAATCTCAGACACGAACGGGATCTGATTGACTGACTGACCGACTGATAGACCGACTGATAGACCGACTGATAGACCGACTGATAGACTGAGATTGAGATTGAGGATATCCACCTGTCTAACAGGTCGGCGACGGGCAAAAAAGCTAAGTACTGGTTACAGGTGCCGCGAGGCCGCTGTGCTCTTTATCCTTGCACGCATGCTGAGTTCCTTCTCCAACAGACAACCACACACACATCTCGAACGATGCGCGTTCCGTTCGTTCCTACACTGCCTATGAGCCCCCATCCTGTCTCTTCAATTCATCTCGTTGCCCATGCCGAAAAAGATTGTGTGGGGGAAATCATTGCTTTTGATGCAAATTCGAAAACTGTGAAGATGACATGATGGCGCTTGAACGCTGAACAAACTATGAACAGATGCTCAAAGGATTGACGGGGGTTGAACTGTATTTCCTTCTCCTGAATGAATTGACTAGTACCGACGTTCGTTGATGGATGTGAGTGGCGGTGGCATCATCGTGACAGTCTCGTATGGACTCATGATGCCTTCCTCCATGTTAGGGCTCCGTGAGATATTGTCTCTGGGCTTGCTGTTACTTCTCATTCGATCCGTGATACCACGAATCTTGCCCATCAACTGACCCTCGTTGCGACTTGACACTCGTCTGTGATGTTTGTCTGGGGTCGCGCTCAACTCACCTGAAGCAGGATAAGCCGATCTCGGTAGAGGGATCGTTGCGATGTTAGACAAGTCCGTCTGGATGCGTAGGTCTTTCGGTGGAGCTGGTGGTGGAGGCGGAGGGGGAGGGACTGCGAGATGTTGTAGCTCAGGAATGAGTGTCGGGCCATCCTGAGACACTCGGTAGGCAGGCTCCTCAGGCGACGAGATCGAGCCAAAGACCATTGGAGGCGATTCTTGTTCTGGCACAGTATGTGGTCGCTCAACCGACATACCGCGTAGTCCACCACCAGGAGAAGCAGTTCTTGTTCTTGTGCGGCTATTACCGCGACTAGTGCAGACGCGATGGTCAAAGGCTGGATGGCGAGGCATGTTCTGTGGTGGCTCGACAGGCGCGTAGAAGTCGTCGTCCTCGCGGTTGGCATTGGCGCTATAAGTTCTGGCAGGAAGCTGGTAAGCATCATTGTTGAGTGTCTCACTGTGGCCATTCATCATTTGCTGGGCGCTTTCAGCAGCGCTATCCATTGCCTGAGGAGTTCCCGGCCTTCCTCTTGTTTCGCTGGTTTCGTACTTGGCGGAGCTAAGTAGGAAAGGTCGTAGGCCAGAGTCGGTCTGCGTTCGGTTGAAAGGTGGGGCGACACCCTCGGAGGCTGACTTTAGGTGCATGCTGCTGTGGCCAGGTACAGGAATGGTCGGTGCAGACGGCCTTCGAGCAAGAGATGCTCGGCGAGCCTCTAGCTCAGCCTGCGCAACATCTTTGCTTCGGTTGCCCAACCTGGGGTTGCTCAGAGAATTGTACCTGATCGAATCTGCCAAGGCATCGAGCTGCTCAATAGAGTTGAGAACGAGCTTCTCGTCTCGATGAACATCCTCTGACTGATCTCTCTTCTTGCGACGGCCATGCTTCATACTGACACTGGTCTTTCTTGAGAGGGTTTGCTCTTGGTCCCGTTGGCGACTCGGAGATCGTGGACGTCCCCTGCGACGATCCGGAGACATATCCCTTCTCGCACTCGTGCCTCGCTCAGGTCTTCGGCTTGTGCTTCTCTGTATCCGGGACCGATTCTGCGTAACAAACCTGAAAGCGCCGGGGTCCATGTTTGACCCTCCGACAAGATCTTCATCTGTCGGTACCATTGGTAGAGGTGAAGATGGCGACCTCGCGCCGGAGGCTTCGTTCCTCGATTTGCTGCGACCTCTGCGGCCAGCCTCGGTATCGGGGCCGGGGCTTTGTTTCCTACTGCCTCTAGCTGAGTTTCTGCGTTTCATTTTGGGCTGTGACGATCTTGACCGATGTCTGACACGACCAGTGCCTTGTGTCGAGCCAGATTCGCGTCTGTGATGCCGGCTGCTCGGCAACGGCAAATCGCTGTTTGACACATCCTGCGAGTTATAGACTGAGTCGAAGCTTTCAGCACTAACAGAGAACGCATTAATTTCTTCTGGCGACATGGGTATAGGAGATGATGGTGACCTCTTGCCCGTTGGCAAATCCGGTCTATCATTGACATCTTCAGAGCGCCTAGGCTTTCGGTGCTTGCTCCTCTTGCGTTCAGGTTTCTCCTCCTTGTTGGAGCGGAGGGAGTTCGAAGATTTGGTCCGACCATAGTATTGAGCCTGTTCAAGGCTGCTAATATACTGGTCGATGCTCTTTCCGCTCACACTCGGACTCTTGACACGATAACTACTGGGAGCCTCGGCTGGGCTCATGGTAAAGTTCGTGGTAGTCGACTCAACAGTGCCAGGTCGGCTGATGGGGTCCTCAGGATTTTGCAAGCCATTAGCCTGTAGCAATTGCAGAGAAAGCCCTTCAGGTTTCTTGCCGCGGGATCCACCGCGACCAGGTGGTGCATTCGACTCCTCTTGTAGCCTACCCAGAGAATTGTGCCAAGAACTGCTTGACGATGGTCTCAGTGCTGTCTGTGGCTCGAGAACCGCGCCGTATTTCTGAACAGGTGTTGAGCTAGGATCGTATTTTGCCGCCGTTAGTAGAGTCAAGGCAGGCTCGGCTCTCTCTTTGCGTCCTTCCTGCTTCTCACTCTCTGCCTTCGCAGCGGCCCGCTTCTCTTTCTCCTTATCAGAGCCAGAGTCAGCCGGTGTAGGTGGTGCTCGCGGCGCAGTCACGCCTCGCGGAGGGAATGTGGGCGTACCGTTCTCATGTGGCGCTTCTCCTATACTTGGCAGCCGTGCCCTCGACATTCCACCTCCGGCAGATATCGCGCTATTGAGACTTGCGATGTTGTTTAGCCTATACGAGCCAAGCCCTCCCGGTGAAAGGGCCGACCGGTCAATAGCTGACTCTGCGATTGGCGTAACATTATTAGCTGCAGTTGGGGTCATATCATCCGTCCTCAAGCCCGGAAACTTGAACTGATTCGGTTTCGGTGCAAAGGAGGTGATCAGCTTCAGCCCTCCCGTCAGCGGCGTTATACGTGTCCCCTTTGCTGCAGCTGTACGGAAGGGGGTAGGCGGCGCCATTAAAGCAACAGGAGTCGGAGCGTCGAAACCGCGACCTCCTCTGAGGCGAGACACGTTGGGGTTCATGGCAGTGGTGTATGTTTGTATTGCAGGAGGTTGGTACTGCTGTTGTGGCAATTGTTGTGGAGCATGTTGTGCCATTGGTAGATGCATTTGTGTTGGCAGCTGCTGCTGAACCAGCATTGTGCTGGTAGGAGTTGTCATGCGAGAGTACATCTGGGCAGTTGGCGACATCCAGGTATCAGGAAGATCGCCACCCGTGCACGAGAAGCATCTAATTGCCAGGTGTTGTTGCGAATTCTCGACGACATGCTCACCCCATTTCCTGACCAGATGTGACTGCCGTTGCCAATCATGAGGCATGAGCAAGCAGGTGAGTAGGATGGCTTCGAGATAGCAATTATTCGATACGTACACCTCGATTGCATCGTTCTTGTCACCCAGCGCCAGAAGGGCAACAGCAGCCATGTGGATCTCGCCTTTGGTCAGCATCTTCTCAACGAATATTTGACCGAGTTTCTTGCTTTCGGGTCGGCTGTCCAGTATGCCCAGAGCGAGTCGAACCCAATCCAAGGCGGGGTCCGCAGATGTCGCACCAAGCATGTCACCAATAGCTTCGGGACCGTAGTCGAGCCACTTCGTGAGGAACAAAGCATTCAAGCTTTCTGCGGGGTGTCTGGACAGTTCGTCCTGGACCAGGGCATAGATATCATCCTCCCAGCCGAAGACAGTGGAGAGCATATGTCTCCGGAGGTCATCTGGCGTCAAGTTGCCCTCATTGAGAGGCTTTTGAGGTTGCTGAGCTACCTCACTGAGCCGTGCTCTCACAAAGGGAAACAGGTCGATGGTCAAAGGATCCTCTGGAGTCATAGGACTCATGACTACCTCCTGCCGTAGGCGGGAGCCCTTCTTGAGACCAGCCACTCTGGCCGACGCTGGAGAGGGCGGTATAGCGCTTTGGCTTTGACCATGACCGTAAATGTATGCGCCCATTGAGAACGTGGTCGCTGTCTGAGCGGTCTTTGCGGGTGAAGCCACATCATAATTGTTGTTGGCTGGCCTTTTGTCGGCCGATTTCCGCGAGCTTGTTGAATGTGAAGCACTGTGGCCAGATGCTGGTGTTTCTGCTCGTCGCGGGGCGTCGGCGTCGTAACGGCTCGCTTTTAATGGCGAGCTTAGTTCCTCCTCGTAGGAGTTAGCATTGAACTGTCTGACATGATCGTCGGGTGGAGTGGGTGGAATTGTGATTGGCGTGTGTCGAATGTTGGCAATCATTTGGCCAGCATCTACATCATACTGCTGAATAGTATAGTCTGGACCGAGGGTGAAAAGTGAAGCGGTGGGGCCATGAGCTGCAATTCCCCGGACATACTCGATGGTTGGCACAGGCACATAGTTGACATCCTTCGTTCGGACATCCCAGGCCCAAGTTTCACCCTCGGAGAACTGGATGATGCGGCCGTTTCTCGACCAGCAGACCCAGTTTCGAGCCTGCAGAACACTATCGTCGCGCTTTAGAATGCGGATGACTCTGGGTTGACCTGCTGTAGGGGGCTTTGGCACGCTCCACACTCTCAAATCACCGTCGGAATTCTGGATAGCCAGCATGTCAGACTTTTGTTTGGAGGAAGAGGCATGCCACGTCAGCATAGCTATTGGCGAGGGCGAGCGTGATGTGTTGAGCGTATGCAGTATGGTGAATTGAGGCTGCAAGGCAGCCAGTAGTATCGAGCCATTGCGATATCCAATGGCATATGTTTTGCAGTCTGAGGAAGGAGCTAGTGCTGTTATCGGGTCATATATGGTCCGTGCAGAGATGTGTTCGCTTGTTGATGGCTCGAAAAGGATAACGTCGCCTTTTTCGTTACCTAGTCATGTCAGTGGGTATCGATGGGGAGAGTCCAGTTGTCGTACCAAAGGCAATGTTGCCATTCCTCATCCACGCTGCTACCAGCAACGGCTCGTAGGAAGCGAACCTCGAAATCTGCTCACCAGTGAAGAGATCCCATATTATTGCTGTCTTCCCAACGTCATACGTAACGACCAATCTCCCAGCCCCTCTTTCGCTGACGTTGTCACAAGACACCAACGTGATGTTGTCGTTGTGACTCTGGAATCTCCGTTCGAGGGCTAGGGTATCGTGGGCGAGGACGAGCACAGTAGGTCCTTGCGAGAAGAGGAAGTGTGAGGCAGTGGCAGCACATGGCTCGAATGGGGTGTCTGTGACGGTGTCCTTGCCTTTGGACAGGACTATCTGTGGCATCTCCTGTCTGTTCGAGACCGATCTTTGCCGTGTCAGAGACCCTGAGGCCATGGTGAATGGGACACTGCGCCACTACAGGGCGACTGAGCAAGTGTTAGCTCGGTGCCCAGTCATGGTCGAGAAGAGCGACGAGCTGCTCAAAACAGTCCTTCTTACCTTGATCGATCTGTGTTCGCATGCAGCAAAGAACAAGAACAGCAACGTCGGGAGATGGGTGTTCTCCGGATCCAGGGACCTGGTGCTCGACTATTCAGTTCCGATGCCTTGTACACCCGGCTAGGCGCAGCAGAGCGCAATGCAATGTCCTGAGCGCTTAATGGACCCTTCTCTTTCCGACGTTCTTGACCTGCCTCATGTATCACACAAACCGCGCTGGACGCAGTACTTGCAGTCCAGTAACTTAAGTAGCAACCAGGGGAGTCAACTCTGCAAGTGGAGTACACCTGCTACCGTAAGTTCCAATAGCAGTCTACCCGAACGCTCAAACGCGGTCAATATGGCGTGAAAAGTGGATGACGGGGCGTAGGCAGGCTGAGCAGGAGGGTCCTGCTGAGTAGAAAAGCAGAAGATGATGCGATCGAATACCACGCGAGAGCGACGATGTGGTGAGAGGAAGCGTGAAAATGGTCATCTCACCAAGTACCAACGACATTGAGCATCGTGAGCAGCAGAGCTCTACTGGCTCTCGGCGCTTGATTGCGTCCCCGCAATGGCCAGAATAGC
>Ga0066648_10000705_pt1 | contig 20961 bp, 17 predicted proteins | sample CryGeyCG12114_NA_FD_59537 | JGI IMG/M metagenome (GOLD analysis project Ga0066648, IMG submission 59537) | Groundwater microbial communities from aquifer - Crystal Geyser CG19_WC_8/21/14_NA | ecosystem: Environmental > Aquatic > Deep subsurface > Groundwater | place: USA: Utah: Grand County... | reverse complement strand
GCCAGCCTCGTTGCAAGCCGAGGCGTAGTTGGGGACCTCGTTGGGGCAGACTGTGACGTCCCGCTTGTAGTTGCTCCACTCTGTGACCGATGCGCTGGGAGCACCTGTGATTGTGGTTGTCACAGTGACGGCGGAAGGAGTGACGATTGTCTTTGCGAAGCTGGTGCAGTGCTCCTTTCGCAAGTTGGCATCACCAAGAGCAGCACTGCCGGTGACAGCTGCCAAACAGGCGTCACCTGACTGCTGGATTGGGTTGGCGAACGCAGCGCCAGCAAACGCCAGAGCGGCGGCGGATCTGTAGAGGGAAGGCATTGTTGGAATTGATTTGGTAGTAAAGAGTGACTGAGGTCGATGACCTTGGATTGCTTGTTGAAGGAAAGGACGATTGAAAAGTCAATCTCGTTGTTTGTGGATGAATGCCGAGCGTAGAGTTCAGGATAACAAAACCTATCGACGGCGTGAAGGGGACGCTCTTTTGTATAATGGTTACCAGGGGAGATTGGCCTCCTCTCGACCCGGATCAGGTTAGTCGGGCAGCAATGGTGCTATAGATCAGGGGAAGAGAGGGACCACTAGTGCCGTATATCCAGGCCAGAACCCATTTCGACCAAAGGGATCTGGCGAGCGGATCCTTCGACGCCTTAAAGCCGCCCTAATAAATATGTTGACATGAACGTGGCTGAGATTGTACTCTCTCGAAAGCACGTTTTCGGAAGCCATGCTGAAGGGAGAAGTGGTGTTCATTTGATACCGAGCTGTTGGCGCCAAGGTGGACTCGGCTTGAGCGGGTCCCAAGAGGGGGCCACAAGCCATGTGGGATCTCGCGGTCTGCGCTGTCTTTGGCAGCGCGGGCGCCTGCAGACGTAGCGTCTCCATTCCTAGAGACAATCGGCTTCCGAAGATTCTTACACCAAGGCACAAACTTACACAAAAGCACAAACATGCCGAAGCAAACATGGTTCGCCCAGCAAAGCCTCGGACAGCCTGAATGGGATGTAGGTCAGTATGGGCACGAAGAAGTGGTCACCGGAACAATGGAGTGTGCTACACTCGTTAGATTGCAACTTACATATCCAAAACATGAATCAAACAAGGCGCTGTGGTATGGATCGATGACTGCTTGGCTGGCTCGCGAAGCAAGGCGAGTCCAGATGTGATGTCAAGTTGAAGGGGAAGGAAGGTACAATTCTGTGTGGTCAGAGTGTGTGAGCTATTCCATGATAGGTCTAGACCCGTGTTAGGGGTAACGCGCGCCTCCAAGCGTTACAACTTTGGGTAGACTCTTCTTTTGGCGCATTTGGCGACACTACCGTATTTGTGGGATTCGAAGGCTTGGAATGTGGTGGTAGCGCCGCTAATCTGTCTCAACTGACGTTGACAGTAAATTGTCACGGATCCATCGCGAGGCTTTCCCTACGTAGCACGCCAAGGGCTTGTTGCGGAAGACCACGAGGCATTGAATCTAAAGTCGTGGCTGTACAGGTTTGGAAGCAATCATTCGGGTCTTGAACAGTGTCTCCAAGTAGGAAGAAATCTGTCGTACCCCGTGTTCAGTTGCTAGCAGGTTTTGTTCGTGTACCATAGCAGACGCGATTTTGCACACCCCACCAAGCTAATGAAAAGGCGACAAGTAGCGACCGGCTTAATACCGGCTGTCTGGGAACTCAGCAGAAGCAAGCCGAGTGTGAGGTCTCGGGGACGAGCGAGATTGCAGGTAACTAGTATGGCCAATGACAGGGCGTGTAAGAGGGAAAGTATAAAGGGGCGGCGATTAGCAGATGGTCCACCCTAACTGATGTCGCTTAGCACTTGGCGTTTCGGCGAAAGCCCCCAGACTGCTTCAACAGTGTTGGCCACGATGCGGACCCCCGCTAGATGGTACGAGATACTGATGGCGAGTTGAGCTATATACATCGATGACCTTATGCGGGATGCATAGCGTTTTGAAATCGCATGGAACAGTTCAGAAACTCGTTATCGGTAGTCTCATAAACGATTATTCATCTTTGACGGATTGTAAGAAAGCGCGCTACTTCCATTCTCCAACTTCATGACTCGTGTTTCGATTGCTGTGGAGCCGTGGCTGAATATGTTCATGTGTGCTCAGAGGCTTCACGGACGATAGTCTCCTTACCAACCAGGACCGAAGTGACTTTGCAACAGATCAGTACTGATAATGCTTGCAATAGGTTTTTGGGCGTGATCATGCAGGGATAGAAATAATGTCGTGTTGACGACTGACTAAAGCCATGGTTCACAACAACAAGGATGAAGAGGAAGATGAGGTGTCATTCAATCTCCTACATGGTAAGTAAGTCTGGACCAGGGTCAAACATCAGCCTCAAGGTAGGATCAACACCCTCGTTTCTGCCTGTTCTCCTGTCGTAGAAGACTTTCTGACTTCCAATGTCTCCGTGAAACAGTCCACGACCTGCCTCAAATATACACGAGACCGCCCGCCCAAGCTCTACTCGATGCTCTAGCGTTGTTGCAAAAACCAACGAGCACTTTCGGTGCTGGCCCTTCGGGAAGCAAAGATCAGACGACAAGGACCCGTGTTGATCCCTCAGGCGTGCCTCGCTACTTGACGAGCATCATTGGTTCTTCCCTAGAATGGCTTACTGAGGACGACCAAGAGCGCATATGGGACCTTGCCAGCGTACGGTTGAGCGAGAGATCAGGCCGAAGCGCTGCCCCAGCGATGACTAGGTCGTTCAAGATCAGCAACGATCTGACGCTGAGTCTACATGAGCCATCTCTTACGGAGGACAACTTGGGTCTGAAGACATGGACCTCCTCATTGCTCCTGTCGCGGAGATTGGCACTTCTCTCACGACATGTACCTGCTGGCCGTCCTCGCGTCCTCGAGCTCGGGTCAGGCACAGGGCTAGTCGGACTCTCAGCTGCCTTGACTTGGCAGGACAATGTGTCGGAAGTGATGTTGACTGACCTGCCCGAGATCGTGCCAAACTTGCAGAAGAACGTGGAACTGAACCAGCACTTGTTGCAGAGAGGAACACCACGGGTGCGCAGCAGAGTCCTGGACTGGTCGGACAAGTCTGACGCCCCGAAGACCGCCAACGAAGCATATGCAGTCATTCTCGCAGCTGATCCTATCTATAGTCCTGAACACCCTGCGATGCTGGTAGATACTGTGCGAAGATGGCTGCAATCTGCGGTCTCATCTCGGTTCATTGTTGAGCTACCGCTTCGCGAAGCTTATGTGAAGGAAAGACAGGACCTGAGGCAGGGACTTGAAGCATTCATGGACATGGTTGAGGAAGATGAAGAGGTAGGATTTGACGACTGGGAAACTGCAGATGGTCGCCAAGCCGAAGTCACTTGCTGGTGGAGTGTCTGGCAATTGAGAAGTATCGCTTAAAACGTGAACCCATGACGGGTGAGTGTAAAGATAAACAGCTTACGAGTATACGCAGATTGGGGTGGAAGGTGTCGGTCGTGGAGTGTTACGAGGACCCAGTTCATAAGAGTGTTTGCTTGTCGTTCAAGTTGCCCAAGCACGTTGACGGCCGAACAAGAACCTGCAGCTTCGGTCGAAGCGCATCTCTGAAACATAGAAGTAGTTCTACAAATAGTAATGCATTGCTATCAGCATCGCCCACTAGCCAAATGGAGCTCTCACGCCAAATTTATAACTCATGAAACAGCCTACACTTTTACACCATCTGCTCCGATGTAGGCCTGGAGCGACCCGTTGCTTGGTTAAGCCTTGCAATTTCTTCCTGATCCCTTTCTATTTCTCGTCGATCTTCTGGCGGGGGAGGTGTGGCACTGGAAGTCTCGGTGTCTAGGCCTCTTGAGGCGGCCTTGATCTTGTGGGCGAGTGGGGGGTTGGTATGCTCCCATTCGACACGTTCTCGGATCATTTGTTTCTTGCACCACCACAGACTTATCAAGCCCCAGATGGCTGCCCAGATGAAGGGAACGGCCCAACCTGTAGGAGTATTAGTTGATTGAGCATTGATGCTCGAAGACGTGAACTTACAAAATGCATATGCGACCTGCGGCGGCACCGGGGGAATGACAGCAATGATTGTCAAGGGAATAGCGAGGATGAAAGCGGGTATGGACCAGAACATGCTCTGCGTATAGAGCATCTGCCTGAAGCGTGGGCTTGCATCATATCTCGCCGCGAGTGCTTCTCGATATGGTCGACCAGCGTTGGCGTTGACGGCGACTGTGTCTTCGATATAGTAGTAGACAGCTGGCTTGACAGGCTCGCCCTTGCCGGTGGAAGAGAGCCGAAAGGGTGCCTTCCAACCCTGGCGGCAGTACAGGGTTGGGGTAAAAGTCAATATGGCCAGGGCGTACAACATGGCAGGTATGGGCATGCACAGGACTCTCAGCCAGACTTCATGCGGGGCGGAACCAACGATGAAGAGCGCAGTGACGACAAAGATGGCAATGGTGGAGGTGTAGTTCAGGTAGTCGAAACACCATCTGCTGTTGGTGCCGAGCGGTCGATAGAAACGTTCTTTCTTCATGAGTTTGAGTGTGCGCACGCCGAACTCGACATAGGTGGGACCGCCCCAGAGGGTGGTGACGACGGCAAAGGTGATCCAGCCCTCAATCTCTCCAGCATAAGTGAAGCCATAGTAGAGAGCGATGGGCACAGCGCAAGCATCCACCCACATGAGGAAGACGAGGAATATAAGCTTCCATCTCTTCCAGCCGCGGTGCCAGGTGAAGGGTAGCTGTGGCAGCAGTTCTGGGTTCTCGTCGTAGTAATGTTGCAGGGTGGTTGCGCGTCGACGCCATTCTCGCTTAGTTGCCGCACGACTGTCGTAGTAGGCTTCGGCTTCGGGGCGGTCCTCGCTGTTGTGGCGGAAGAGGGATAAGCTCGATCTTTGCCGGTCGCGGGCTGCAGGATGCGGTGACGCTGTTGGTGGCTCGTTGGAGTCTGCACGGAAAGCGACATGGCGGGAGTGAGGAGAAGGAGATGATGGAGAGGCGACGGCCAGCTCATCGGCATTTGCGTGTGCATTTCTGCTCGAATGAGAACGCCAGGAGCGTAGGGCTGCTACTCGGTCGTTCTCTTCCGATTGACTGGTTTCGAAAGGTGGCCTTGACTCTGTGTGGGCAGAAGGGCTCGTGGGTGCTGAAGCATGACCATGACCATGGCCATGACCGTGGTCGTGATCGTGATCGTGACTCGTGGAAGTGGTAGCACCTTCGAGTGCCGCTCCTCGGACCACCACAGGCATGTTGTCGCATACAACAACTCAAAACGCTAAGAGTAGAAAGATGTGGGAGAACTATTGCACATGGTGAACACAAAGACGGTAGTTCCTAGTCTTGGCCGATATGGCTTCGGGAGAATGTATGCTGAAATTATGGGATGAACAAGACCTGTACTGCACAGCGATCATCAGAATGCCTCCGAGTCCATGGTGGAAGCGAGACAAGTAGAGTACGAACAGAAGGGCAAGCACGCTGCACTAACAACCCTAGTGCCCCAGAGACAAAATGACTTCACCTGCAGCAAGCCAAGCGCCAATGATCTCAGCCCAGAGTCGAGACCCAACGCAAGTCGTTGGTCCACAAGCCCACTACATCATTGATCTTATGACGAAGCCTCCCGTTGAATCACATATCGTTATCCTTGCACCTATTTCCTGGCATCCGAGTCCAGCAAGCACAGCCTTCCTGGGTCACGACTGCGCCTGCGGAAAGTTAGGCTGCTGAGGTGTTCACCGCGCTCCACTTCACCTGCCAAATCTTGTACTTGAAGAGCGCTGTTGGGCACTCATACCATTCATTTAGTTACCTTAGCACCACCACCATACCATACCTTTGGCCCTCCTGTACTATAATCCCCTCCAGCGCTCTATCGAGTCCGACAGCAGGCATACAAAGCAGCGCTACTCAACCGCATGATTGAACGAAAATGCTACTTGGTCATTCGTGCATCTTCTGGTCGATTACAAAAGCGCCACTCCATTCATGAGCAGCTATGCCCGCATCGATCTTATCACTACTCCCTAAGTCGCCCTGCTGCACTGCCAAAATGCACAGGTTGATCGATGGTCAACATGCTGCTCAAACCCCATTTCGACAAAGACCCTCGTTCCAACGTGGCATGCTAATTCATGCCTCAGGCTTTTGCCCAATGAGGAAGTGGTACTTCCCATACTTATGAATCTTCTTGTCAACCATCTCTTTCTTGACATGTTCCATCACGGCCTGTGTCTCCTCCATGGTGTACCCAAGCACTCTGGTGTACAGTGCAGGTGTGTAAGAGTCAACCTGGCTAAAGTCAGTGAATCTGTGCTGGTGTGGGCGGGTGGAGAGAGAAAGACGGCTCACTCCTTTCAGCATCATAATCTCGAAGTATTTCCCTAGCTCCTTCATCTTCTTGTCTTTTGCCCAGACTCCGATGGGGAGCTACGTTGCTTGTTTAGTAAGCTGCGTTTGTGCGCGACTGGGAACTGACCTTGAACATTTGACTTCGTACATTGACGAACCCAGCATCAATCATGTTCTGTTTTTGTTCCAAGACGGCGTTGAAGCTCTTACCAAACTTATTCAGGTCAGCACGATAGGCGTTATACTCGTCAACTGCAACTTTACCTGTCTGCTGCCTCGGTCCATCTCCGAGAGCCAGTGCACGATCCATGAATCGTCCGACAATGTACCGTCGTCAGAGAAAATGAAGCCCTCGAAATCCTGGATTTCGAACCAGCCTCCAGGTTTGATATGCTTGAAAGCCTCTGCATGAAACTTCTTCCAGTCTCCGATGACTCCTCCCAACGACCTACCATGGATGTAGTCGAACGGCTGCTTGAAGATCCATGGACTTTCGACATCATCAATATAGAACTGGCAATTTGGTGGCACCCACTCCGGCTGTATAGGAGATATGTCGGTTCCATGCACGATCGCAGCGGGAAATTCATCAGCCATCTCTATCGCCCAAATGCCCGTGCCTGTACCAACGTCGAGCATGCGCTGCGGCTCTTTCAGCGGCGCCGTGTATAATGCCCCACCGATGGCACTTTTCCAGATGTGATGCTGTAGATCGAGCCGGTCTGTGCTCAGGCTTAGAGTACGTTACGCGTTACGGGTACTGTATTCCTCACCTTGTTCATCTTCATCGTTAGGGATCATATAGCTTCCTTCCCGAAACGAATGGTATCGCCGACCATTCTCGTACACGTGGCGATACACTGATGATGCTATACTGGTACTATAAGCGCTCTCGTTGTCGCTGTCGCCAAACGCAGAGTCTATTTCGTCGATGGCCTGAACGGTAAAGTTATCAGCATGCTACAGACAGCGAGTTTGCCGCCTCGCGCCTTAGTGACAACCTTACATCCTGGTTGTCTTCAACAGTGATGGCATTTTCAGCACCTGTTTCTGTCGAGTGGTCTCGGCCATCCATTTCAAGCAATACCTGGTCGTCACAAGTTGTTCTCAGAAGGAATGAAGAACGCAGACGACGTGGAAGACGAGGTGGTCAAGTGCAACTAGCACATGTTGGAGCTTGCTGCGAAAACTACCTACGGTATGGGACAGGGCTAGGAAAGTTCATACCGTTCGCAACTAACGGCTTCAGGTAACTCAAAGCATTGTCGGCAACAACATACTGGGTATATGGATGACTAAATTCACCGTGTCTGTCCACTCACATTGGTCTGACGGGTGTAGCCGACGTGAGTCTTGAATCCCGCAGAAACTAGCAAGCATTAAGCATGTCCGCGCGTAAGCTAACGCCCGGGAACTGCAGTCTTGCAAGCCGCTGCCGCATTGCTTCTGCTGGGGTTCTTTCTTGACTGGTTGGTTAACTACTTCGTCTACCTGCTCCAGCCTTTTTACGGCGCAAGATATCGGGCATGAGCTCTGCGAATCATCCAATGGCCCTTCCCCTCCAAGCGACGCTTGACACTTGCCAATAAGCGATGTGACTAGGACACGGCAAATAAGCCCCCTCGGGCTATTTTGCCTGCAGTATCGCCCCGCCGGCACTTGACGACCATGATGGATAACAACGCATATCGGCTGCCGTCAACTATCGTTCTTGTGAGAACGTTTTGTGTTGTTTCTGATCTCCCGGTTCGCCTACCTCGTGGTGCCGTGTCCTCAACAACTGCCTGGCTGACAAACTATCATGTTCCCGTTTCCGAACGATCTGTTGTCGGCCATACTGGTCGCCGGCTTGGCAGCTTTGACCTATCTATGTTCACTAGCAGTATACAGACTATACTTCCACAAGCTCGCACGTTTCCCCGGGCCGAAGTTGGCTGCTCTATCGCAGTGGTACGATTTCTACTACGATGTATACTTGAAAGGTCAATTCGTATTTAAACTTCAAGAACTTCACGATCAATATGGTAAGTCGCCAGATTTTCCTTGCAGGTGTCCTCCGCTGCCGTGTAACCATGAGCGCCAAGGTCGATCATGAGATGGAAAGTTCCCCGAACAACCGCGGGCACACTGCTAACACCCACAGGGCCCATCATCAGGATCGCTCCTGACGAGCTACACATATCTGATCCCGACTTCTATGTCGAGTTCTTCACCAAGCAGGGTCCACAATCAAAATATGCCTGGGCAGCGAACAGATTCAACAATGGGACCAGTGTCTTCGCAACAGTACCACCAGAGCACCACAAGCTCCGACGTCGTGCTTTGGAGCCTATGTTTGCCAGAGCACAGATACGCCAGCTGCTCCCCATGCTACAGGAGAAAACAGCAAAGATGCTGACGAAGCTCCGAAAGTACCAAGCAGAAGGCAAAGCAGTCCGGCTCGACCGGGCTTGCATGGCGCTATCCGAAGACATGATCTTCGAGTACGGTTTCGGGATCTGCAGGGACGCCTTGGACAAGCCTGACTTCAGAGACCCTCTGCATGAGGTTTTTGTGGCTGCCGGGTCCTCTGGTGTTTTGTCTCTCCACTTCCCCATTCTCCCCAAGATCGTCGACGCACTGCCCGATTCTGTCGTTGGGAAGCTTCAGCCTGATTTCTTGCCACTGATCAAAGTGAGACAGGTAGGTCCTGTCATATCATGCACAACATTATCAATCTGAAAACGAACAACCCCCTCCGAAGATCCCATAACGACTAACTTACACACAACAGGACTTTCAAGCCGAGCTCGACACCCTGCAGAATGAAAAGAATCTCAAATCACGCAGTGCAAAGACCCACCGCACGGTCCTGCTCGACCTCCTGAACAACACCGAACTCCCGCCTTCAGAAAAGACCGCGCAACGCCACCTAGACGAAGCCCAAGCCGTCATCGGCGCAGGCCTCTCAACCACCGGCTGGGCAGCAACGGTCGGCTGCTACCACATCCTCTCCAACCCCGCCATAGTCGAGCGCCTCCGAAACGAACTGTTCACCATGATCCCCCGCGGCGAAAAGCGACAAGACTGCACCGACCTCGACTGGGCGGCCCTGGAAGCCCTCCCGTACCTCCAAGCGTGTCTGAGAGAGAGCCTCCGCCTCAGCTACGGCATGTCGGCGCGCAACAGCAGAGTAACGCACAAGGAAGTAATCTACACCGAGTCCGCACAAGCCGTCGCGCTTCCCGCAAAAGATAGCAACAGCGACACCAACACCAGCACCAAGAAATTCTCCCCGGGCCGCGCATGGCACATCCCAGCCTACACCCCCGTCAGCATGTCCATCCCGCTGATGAACCACAACGAACACGTCTTTGCGGACTCGCGCACGTTCAACCCCGACCGCTGGCTCGGCGCCAACAAAGTGCCCGACCGCTACTTCGTGACCTTCGGCAAGGGTACACGCATGTGCCTCGGCATGCAGCTCGCGTGGGCCGAGCTGTCGCTGATGATCGCGGGGCTCGTCAGATGGTTTGACTTCGAACTGTACGAGACGGACGAGCGGTCCGTGAGGATGGGCTGTGATGTTACCATCCCCGTGCCTCAGAGTGATGACGGCGTGCGGGCCAAGGTGAAGGCTGAGTTTGATTGAGCCTGGCCAGAGCTGTGGGGTGTTGTGAAGGAGAGGAGAGAGGGGGGGCTCTGCATATAACAAACACTGCAACATGACTGTGACGATACCCGTGACATATAGTAAATGCTGGACATACAAAAGGATACACAGGGAGAGCTTGGAAGAGTTCGACATGATATACATAGCACACGCTCGTATTTGGTCGTAACTATACACACCAACCATGGTCGACACGCTGTCCTATACATCAAACAATAGCCCGTAACCTGAGCATTAGATGCCTTCCTGCGAACGCAATGTTGTCCCTATCGATAGTCGCTCGTCGTATGCCATGTCGTTCTTGTACAAGTGAGCTTATTCAGAAATACTCATCTATACGAAACACCCGAACACCACTCGCAAGCCCTATCAGTAGCCCAGCCACCACAAACACTAGCATGCACCAAAAGCAAACCAAGAACGCCCGTCTCGCCTCTCTCCTTGTCGAAATCTGCTCGCCCGACTGCCTCTATTTGTTAGGCTGCACACTATAATACTCTGTTGGCCCATGTGTCGAGGGCTGCTGCTGGAATGTTTGTAATGGCACAGCCTGACCGTACGCAGGTGGAGGCGCGGCAAAGTTGGCAGGCCCGTGCTGCTGAGTGCTGCCTCCTCTTACATGCGCATATGCTGTTGTACCTTCACGGAAGTTTTGCGCCGCATTGCTGTTCATGGCGTCTCTTCTCATCTTTCTCTTCTTCTTCATCAGTACCAGACTGCCCACCACAATCACTACAAGGAGGTTGAAGACGGTGTAGCCTATGATTGCTCTTGGAATTCCGACCCACGCAAGACCGATGCAGGCGTTTACGAAGCCGAGGAGGATGCTAGAGGGGCCCACGATACGGTGGACTTTCATCAAGGGGGAAGGGATGCCTTTGCGCTTGAACATCATGTGGCCGATCAGCCCGAGAGTCCAGGCTGCCAGCACAACGATGAAGGTGAGTAGGCCGATGATTTGGTGAGGATGAGTGAGCTTTGGAGACTGTGATGCCAGGTTAGCTGAGGAAGAGAACAAACATGTGGTGCTTACCAGTTGTTCCCGGATAGAGACTGCGATGCCTGACGCCACACCGAGGAAGACAAGGAGCACACCAAACGATTGGATGCCCCAGTGCAGCCACAGTCGCTCAAAGATGCGTAGGAAAAGGTAGCCTGCTGGGAAGACGAGTGCGAAAGCAAAGCACATGACAAACCCGTGGATAGCAACACCTCGAGAAATACCATAGGTTGAACCACTGATCTCATCTACCTCGTTCATATCAAGGTCTCCTGCAGAGCCGATGACAGGTACTCCATTTGCGCCTGTCGCCGCCTGCATGTCTAGTGTGAAGATATCTGAGTGTATCTCATGTTTGTTGATGCGAGTCTCTTTATCGTCTGATTGCAGAGTACCTTTCGGACCGAGGGCGTAGAAGAATGGGGCATTCGTGCTTGCAACGTCGACACTACCCCCATCCCAGGATCGGCAGTTCACGCAGTGGAAGTTGACCACGAACTTGTCATCGGTGACGGTGGACTCTGAGAGGATAGAGGTGTTGACCTGGTTTGTGAAGATAGGCATACTGTGTTGCTCGCCTAATCGAGGGGAGAGGGTTGGTTCTCCCTGGTTGTCCGCCGAGCGGTACACCACGAAGATCAGAGAGTCGTGCATCGCAGTCCCCATGCCAAAGCCAGCCCAGTCGTGGTCTTTCGCAGGTGCCTCGAAGGTGAAATAGAGGTCGGTTTTCGCGCTGCCTTCGGGCACGTTGACCGCGAGTTTGACACCATTATCGTCGAAGGTTACTGAGGACGAGGGTATTGTGGTGTTCCCCGCGTATGTTGTAGGAAGGAAAGCTGGTCCCAATGTTAGCTAGAGCCATGATGGTATCCCTGCCTGTCGTAGCCAAGGTGTGTGTCCTGACTTACTGCTCAACAGTAAAGAGCTGAGCATGACAGCCCTGCTGCCAAGCCGATTGTAACCTATCATCGTCGCGGGTAAGGGGGTCTTGCTTCACTGATGAGCTGTGGTTCAACTGCGCAATGGCTTCACGAAACAGACGACAGCGCAGACAAAGAGAAACGACTGTGAGAAGGACAATGTACAGGGAGCCCACCAGGAGCAGGAGCGCCAACGACATTTCATATTGTGAGTTGCGACCCAAGGCCTCCAATGCAGGGACATTCGGCAGGCGCGTGTCAGATGTTGATGGCGCGTAAAGAAAGAACACGGGAAATGCTGCTGAAACACTCTAGGAGACCAGGCTTATTACAGATAAGCCTTACATGGATCCGCATTAGGCAAGGTCTCGTAGCCTATTACTACTGGCCCGCTGTGATTGGTCGATTTGGCTAGGATCCGCTCGCGCTTGCAGCAAAAGAGCTCCCGAATCCCACACCCTGCTGGGAAATAAGGAGCTGCTGTACATCGATAGGGCTGATGATTCATTTCGTCGCAACATTGGGGCGGAACCTCCGTGTCTCTAACACCCATCTGTTGTACATACGGGTTACATTCACAGCCCAGAAGGACAATCAAATCAGGTGGACTCAATGCCACTCCTGCTGCATTTGCGGCTGCCAGACCGGCTGCTGATTTTGCATTCCATATCCGTTGAAATACTCGTCAGGCGGCAAGAAGCCGAATGGCATACCGCCCATGGGCTCCGGCATCATTTCAGCCCGCTGGGTTGCGCTGCCAGACATGTCGTTAGAAATAGACATCGACGTGAAATTCGCTTCGTTGAACATGGAACCACTGAAGTCCCAACCAAACCCACCATCGGAAGCTGCGACTGCATTGGTGTATGGATTTGCGCCGAGCAAATTCTCGCTCATCGTCATGTTCCCGGGTGTCTGGAGACCGTGACTGTCACTGCTCGGCGTATACTGACTGTCGGTGTTACTGTGTGGACTGGTCGTACTCTGGCCGCCAAGCTGATCGCGTCTCAGCTTCGCTCGGTCATATAGCTGCTTCAACGGTCGCCACATCACTCCTCGTTGGCTTTTCTGCGCCCCGGCCAAACGTTCGTCACCTATTGAATCGACCGCATTCCAGGCACGATCAAACTCGGGCCCTGGCGGCATATGTAGAAGCTCCGACAGAACGTATGCCACCGAGTGCCACTGTATGTATGTCTTAGCCATCCACCCCCACTGCGCCGTCTCCTTGCGGCGCGTCAGCTGTGTACCAAACTCGACCATTTCGACAGAAGTGATAAAAGCCTGGTCTTTCGGGTCGCCAATTGCTTGCTTGCCTCCCTTGTAAAGGTGGGGATGGTGAACTACAAGCCACATCTTCGCAAGAATCAACTTACCCACCGTCGAAGCAACACATAGGATCCTGTACAGGTTAGCTAGCAGACACCACGGCGAGCTTATACACTAACGGAATGTTGGGATCGCAGTGGGAAAAGTATTTCTCTTCCATGTACTGATGCGTGAGATCAATCAAAGTCTTATCCTCTTGTGAGGTACGTGTCTTGTGCGCATCGTTTTCAACACGAGTCATGAGCCTCAGCCTGCGGTGTCTGTCGCCTAATTCGAACCGGATCAAACAGAAAGTCATGTCAGTGGCTCCTTGGTGTTCCCTGGGCGCTTCTGTCATCTCTGGCCAGATGTCCTCATCGTTGATGTTCAATGGCATTTTGGTATCGTACAGGTGTTCGTGGAAATTAGGTTCAGCGCCGTGGTCCTCAGCAGATCGTTCGTCTTGTAATGAAAAATGCCACCAGAGTCTTCTTCGCATTTCTGATTCGAATGGATGTACGTTGAAGATGGTCGGATCCCGGTGTAGTCCCTGCGCTTTGGCCTGTTGCATCGCAAGTCCGGACAAGGACCAAATGCTTCGACTTTTGTCAATGTACTTCACCACGGTTAGGAACAGTACAAAGGCTTGCAGAACCACCAGGTTGCTGCTGTTCAGGAACGAAGCCCGTGCAAGCCCCTGCTCAACAGCAAACCTATACTTCTGCATCAGCCTCTCTTTATTGTCTCCGAGCAACTGCCTGCACTGATCGTCTGTCATGCTTATGATAGAAGCAAAACATATGGAGTAAAACAACGCCTCACTTGCTTTGCTTAGCGTTGTGTTAGATACAGCAGCCTTCATGATGATGTGCTTGACTGTTGGCGCGTGCAAAATCTTGAGCAGTGGATCGACGTTCTCTTTGAAGATCTCCCATATAATCCAGATCTGACTCGGGCCCGGATGCAGCCTTGACATATCATACATCAGGCTGGAATATCCAAACACAAATCCCTGGTGATGTGCATCTCTGCTTGCTGGATCGTTTGCATGCTCTGGTGTAAGCGGATCTTCCTCTTCCTCGGAGGATGAAGGGTCTAGCACATTCCTGATATCTGCTATCTCCTCTCCGAGCGATGACCAGATGTCATTGGAGACATAACGACTTCTACCCTCCTTGATAACTAATCGTCCTAGACCATGGTTGAGACTGGTTGTACGAGATGGACGCCCAGCGGCTAGCTCTTCGCGATCAAGAAACCCACTTGAGTCGCGTTCGTCAGCTCCAGGGTCAGCCGGCACTGGGTTACCATCTTCGTCAACTTGAGCTCCGAGGCTGTCGACTACGCTCTCGAGCCTTCGCAGTCGTTTCAATAATTCCGCATCCTGAGGTCGCCTCGGCTTCCGCGGAGCACGACCAGGAGGTGGGAAAATACAGTCAATGTTTGCTTTCACGCAATTCGAACAGGGTTCGCGCTTGTCGCATCGAACCTTCCTCTTACGACAAGTGACACAACTTCGCGGGTTAAGAGCTGGTCGAGAGTTGGAGGCGCTAGCAGTCTCGTCGTGCCGACTATCGGCAGTCTCCTCAGGAGTCGAAACCATAGTATCAGGTCGCGTACCTTGTGGAGCATTGTTTGGAAAGCCGCGAACCTGGTTATCTGCCGAGTAGTTGCCGACATTGAAGGCTCTGACGAACATGTCGCCCGACAGTCCATCACTACTGTTGCGGCTTCCTGACATCGAGTTCGCTACTGTCGAAACCGGTGCCCCACAGCAGTACTGATAAAACTCGGAATGACGGCACAGTTCTTCGTACGCATTGAAAAGAACAGAGTTGTGTCCAGAAGACTTGTAGGCTCAGAGTGCACGTACGTGTACACGAGAAGATGGCATAAGATGGGAAGCATAAAACATCGGGCGAGGATGTGTCATTTACTTATCAGATCTGCGACTATTAAGTTAACTTAAGCCTGACACGAATACTACGTTGCACTAACGCACTTTCGCATTTTCACGGGTTTGGGGGTTAACTTCGATGGCTCGAACAAGCAACAACTGAAGGCCTAATCCTTAACCTTTTCATTTGGAAGTCTTGGTCCTTCATTAAATTATCTTCCCGCTCGGCGGCCCAAGACATGTAGTACCATGTGACAGCCTGAAAACAAGTGGACTACGTAGGCAAGGCAAATGTCTACCCTTCGCCAAGCTGGAGTGACCCGAAGCTTCCTTTTGTTATTGCCTAAGCGCCATTAATTCTCCACGATCTCGGCTCACTGCTTCTGCTCCTGGATCCGATCTTATCGTTTTTTCTTGAGGACCTGGCGACGCGAATCGCGACAGTCCACGAATGCAAACGATTTCCTCTGAATTATGACTGGAAGTGCGAACAGACTGACGATGCGAACGGACTGAATCTGCTGTGTCAGTAGATGTGAAGAGACAAAACGAGTCCAGCTGGAGATTACTAAGCGTCTAGCATTCGAACAAACGACACAAAATCGAGCTTGGCATAATAAGCAGGTCTAACGAGTTGGACATAGGAAGAACTTTGCACCGAGCGTTCTTCCTCCGCTGTCGACCGGTGTTTAGACTTTCAAGGACTGCAAGCCTCACTATAGTTCGGTGGAGTTCCGAGTGTCTAACATAGCATTGATTGGTTGAGGCACGCTTTTGAGACGGTTCCTAGCCCTCTCCAGAAGTACAATGCGACACTTGACGTACTGACCAGACATCAGCATCCCTATGCGTACAAGCTGCTAAGGAACAGATTTGAGGCGAGTTGTTCGCAAGGAGGTATAAAGACATGCTCGCATCACCATGACAAGGTAGGTTGGAAGAGAGCAACATCTTCAATACACAATTCGACCGAGTTTGCGTATCTTGATCGTTGAGAACGAACATCTTCATCTGCACCAACACCACTACTAGCTCACTACTCGTGACCATTCTACAGAGATCTCGAAACACAACCACGGCCAAAGGACGAGACATACGTTGACGGCCCGTCCTCCTTCCAAACTCGCCCCTACCCTTGCTCAACTCAAACCACAGACACTACTACTCCTCCATTTCCCCAACCATGTCCCCCAAGACAATCGTTGGCCTAATGGGCAGCTCAGTCTCCAACGGCTCAACCCTCCTCTCCACCCCAGCCCAACTCACCTCCTTCCTCACCGTCCTCAAATCCCATAACATCCACGAACTCGACACAGCCCGCGTCTACGCTAACGGCAGATCCGAAGAAATCCTCGCACAGACCACCGCAAACGCCGACTTCCTCATCAGCACCAAAGCGCCAGGCTTCACCCCACAGTCCCTCTCCCACGCCAACATCCTGCTCAACAGCGCCAAATCGCACGCGGCCCTCAACCAAGCCAAAGTGGACATCTACTACATCCACGGGCCCGACAGCGCTACACCGCTGTCCGAACAATGCCGCGCCTTCGGCGAGCTATACAACGCTGGCCGCTTCGCCCGCTTCGGCGTGTGTAATCTCAGCGCCGCCGCCGTCCAGGAGATCCACGACATCTGCGTGCGCGAGGGGTACCCGCTGCCCTCGGTCTATCAAGGCGCATACAACCCTCTGCACCGCAGCGCAGAGCACGAGCTCATCCCGCTGCTGCGTAGACTAAACATTGCGTTCTACGCCTGGGGTCCACTGGCCGGCGGCCTCCTCGCGAAACCCATCGACGAGCTTCTGAAGCCGAAGCAGGGAACGCGATACCATGAGATGCCCGTGTTCGGCAACATATATCTCAAGGACAGTAATATTGTGGCCCTGAAGACGATGGATGAGACGTGCGGGGGCGCGGGCATGAGTATGATGGAAGCGACGATGAGGTGGTTCATGCACCACTCGCCGTTGGAGAGTTGGGACGGGGTGATCCTGGGGGCGAGTTCGAAGGAACAGATTGAGGGCACGCTAAGTGAGTGTGAGAAGGGCCCGTTGCCGGGGGAGGTGGTCAGGGGTTGGGAGCAGTTGTGGAAGAATGTGGTCGAGAGTGGGACGGCGTTGCCTGCGTCTTTTTGAGAACAGGTTGGAAGGGAGACAATTCGGTCTGTTTACCTTGTTCATTTGTTCTTATGGTCTGCTTCGTCCTTCGAACTACCTGGCTCTGGGTCATCGTCCTCACTCTCGTCCTCTTCATCTTCTTCAAGTTCACTGCTATTGTCTGCAGTGTAGCCATCATCGTCGAGGTGAGGTGATCTGTTTGTATTGGCGTTGCGCTTCAAAAAGGAAGTAAGTTGATACGTACATCTCATCAGGAGTCATATCGCGATAATAGACAATAGCACCATTAATCTTTGGAGGTCAGTGCCCCTATCCAAAGTCGAGATAGCACAACTTACATATGCAATGTGCTCTTCGCGAAAGGCAGTGACCTCGCCGGCTCGCTGGACCAACTTGCAAATCAGGTGAACCCAAATAACATAAAAGCCTAGAATTCTCTGTCAGCCTATCCGGTGTTGACAAGATATTGCTACAGCTCACACAAAACCAAACAGGTGACTGCCGGCGCGCCGAGTAGTAGTGAAGGCGGACCGGTGCAGATCATGACCAGACAGTTGATACCAGCAGTAGTAAGCAGTATGCATTTAGGGTGCTGTAAAAGTGGTTTCCACATGTAGCACAAGAAGCTGGTCTTGCTCTGGTAGATGAGAACAGAATCCGCAACGAGACATGTAGCCACGAGGCACAATTTGAAAATTTCGGTCGATGACATTGTGAGATGAGATGCGTTGCTTGTGCGAGAACGTGTGGTGGTAGTTCAAGTAAGGCAGATGATGTGAGGAAGAGATGAATCCCTGACACCAGCGGATAGTTATTTTCTGGCTATTAGAACGTTCTGGTTTGAGTGCAAACACATTGAGACTTCGCTCACCTTTGCCAACAAAGCCATGCGAACGCTGCGACAAGGCTGATGTCAGTTTTCTAACGTGAAAGAAATCTGGTAGCGTTTTGTGCATCTTGGTGAAGGTGCGGCGTGCAGGTTTCTTACCACCTTCAAGAGCCTCATCCAGCAGCTTGTAGTTCTCTAGTCGTGCTGATAAGCATACATGTGGAGCTACCACAAGAATGCTTTTCCCGTTCTTCCCTGGATCGGGTAAAGAACCTTCACCATGTATATAGTGTACCAAATGAGTGGAGATTCTCAATTAGAGTCCTGACGGTGTGATGGTTCCATCGAACTCTGACCCGTCCTCGCAGCATGCCTTTGTACTCCGGGAGCTCCCACCCCTTCACGTTCCCCCGCAGAACCCACTGGCCAAGGACATTCAGCCTCAGGAAGGAAGCCTCTCCCACGAGGCATCTTAGAACTGCAATACCGAACGGCATCGACGACATCAGACCCCAAGTGTCCACCTATATACCTTTCTGCACTTGATCCATGCAAGGCCGGAACCTTCGTTTGTAAGCCTCCGGCGCAATTGCAAGACCATCGTCAGTAGTCTCCTCACCACTGAGATCTGCATCATGTTTCCCAGGCTCGTCAGCTGACAGGGCTAGTCATCGACAGCGGCTGGGTTGTCGCTCCATCAATGTGGTGTCGAAGTCGCTCGGCCATAGCGCTAGGGGACCTCTCCGTAGACAGGAACTTCCAGATGCAAAGCAAATAACGATTCAGAACATAGAAGGGCAACAAGGACGCGGCTTCCCCAGGTATCGTAGCAACCTCTGTGTCACTGGCGCCGGAGCGCACTTTTCGCTGAGAAAAGAACATGCCGAAGCGAGTGCTTTTCGAGCCTGATATCGCTGACGGCCGCCTTGGCGCAGCCAAGCCTTGCAGCTAAAAATGACTGATTCTGCGGAGTCCCGTCAGCGTATTACCCTGACGGTATGCGATGTGTCCGGCCATGATCACGACGGACAGACATTGAGATGACTGTTCTATTTCTGACTAGCAAGGCCGTGGCTTCCTCCGGAGTAGCGCTGTTCTACCTTAGAGGACGTAAAGGACTAGGAATAAAACTGATTTAGAGATCCGTATATCTATCTTTGACAAATGTCCTGGGGTCCACTGTACGTAGCATGATGCTGATATCAACGCTGACAACATCAATCGACGCCGTATTGTTCTTCAACCCATGAGCCAGCATCTGTCTGGTTGTGACGTGCTATACGGCAGAAACAAGACAGCATGAAAGAAGACGCTCGGACTTCCGGGTTACTTGGAGATGTTACGCTGGTTCTCGCTAAGCCTGACGTTTGCCCTGTGTCTGCGTACTTATAAGTCGAGAAGGTCTTCTATGGCCGGTTCCCTCATGTTCGCTACGGCGACCATGTCAGCTATACTATGGAACATAGCTCGTGAGTTGTATGGATGCCATCTTGTGACTCGTTTGCTCTCTGAAACTCAACTGAACAAGCTGGGGATGGACGGTCGTGGTCGTGAGCAAAGACAATAGGTTAGGATCACCAAGGCTCCTGCGACAATCTTTGCTCGAGAAGAAGGAAAAGGAGGAATATTATCATGTCCTCCGACAATTAAATCGCTTAATTCCTTGAATACCCAGTTACTGGACTGGACTCGTTCACACTCTATTGAAGGTCAAAGCAATGCTGGTTTCCTCGACATGACACTTTCCTGGGATATCCAGCTTACTCTTGGACTTGCTGGTTTTCGTAATGATTTAACCAACTGGGGAAAGGCCAACGAGAACAGTTGGAACAAGCCTGCCTACAAATGACGCGATACCAACTCATGCTCCATAGAATGCCGTAATTTCCCCCAATTCGACTCGTTATAACTTGTGATCTAATCACTTGCTCCTCAAACACCATGCATTAAAATGCTATCATCCAATCAATAAAATGCTTGATAGATGTACATGTGCGGTGGCTTCAAGCAGCACCCTCGCACGCCGCAGGAATCATTCGTATTCAAAGTGGTCTTCCAGAATGCTCTTGTTCCTGAACGAAGAACAACGACCGTAAACTGAGGTTAGTGCTCCAATACATGGGCATAGTGGAGTAGCCTGTTCCCCTGGATGCATTCAACTTGCAAGCAAAGACCTCTCCTAGAAGAAATGGGTATAGACCTTCGAAGACTCATGAACTTCCATTTCCTGGTCAGACTGTTAGTACGTGCATTCAGCGGGGTTCTCAAGCCGACCTACCATCTTGAAAGAGTTGAGCTCCTCTTTGATCTGTTGAGCAAGCATTGGGGTCAAGCGATTGCAAGTAGCTATCTCGCCACGTCGATCATATTCTCCACTTGGCCAAGTGTCGTGGAATTGAAGGCGGGGGCTGAATGAAATATTACGATTGGGCGTAACAGGTAGGCCAGTCTTGGAATCGAGACTGGTGAATCGAGAAGAGCCAGCGCCACCGAAGTAATCATCGTGGTGGTCGTGGATGGTAACGGAATCAGCCCGCCTATGGCCGCCGAGAGGCTCATCCTTCGGTGTGCTTGGAGCGCTGGATCGAGGCGAGTCGTTGGCATGAGAAATATTGGGCAGGTGAAGGTCAGACGCTCTCGCGTCTACCGGCCTCAAGCTCGGTGAGGATTGGTTTGAGTCGGTTCGTTTCAAGATACCCTTCTTCACAGCGGCCAGGACTTCGGCTCTTTCTCGTTCTCCTCCAACAATGCTACGTCGAGAACGCGTATCAGTGGAAGCGGTACCACTGTCCAAGGACATCTTGTTATCGATCGAGTTTCTCTCCAGCTTCGGGAAGCCAGTGCCGCCTCCCTGGTGTGTGTGAGGGTCAACGTTGACGTTGACCTTTTCTCTTTCAGCTTCGACCGTGACC
>Ga0066648_10000701_pt1 | contig 21022 bp, 21 predicted proteins | sample CryGeyCG12114_NA_FD_59537 | JGI IMG/M metagenome (GOLD analysis project Ga0066648, IMG submission 59537) | Groundwater microbial communities from aquifer - Crystal Geyser CG19_WC_8/21/14_NA | ecosystem: Environmental > Aquatic > Deep subsurface > Groundwater | place: USA: Utah: Grand County... | reverse complement strand
CGCGAGCCCACGAGCGTGGCTCCGCGGCGAGCACTGCCTCAGCATCGCCGCCAGGAATCGGACCTGCCGAGGGTCGTGGAGTCCGGTGACGTAGAACGGGCTGTCTCGTCGCGTCATCCACCGCAGCGCCGGTCGCAGCATCCCGGGCGCCGCGATCGGTGCCGCCATGCTGGGGACGATCCAGCCGGCGTTGCGGGTGGAGGTGCTCTGCTCGATGTCAGCGGCGTCGAGCACGTCGACCTCGGCACCGTCCCGGGCCAGACGCAGGGCACTGGCGAGCCCGACCGCACCGCCGCCGATGATCACGACCCGCACAGGTCGGCTCCATCGCTCGTCCTCGGTGCGTCGAGCGCTCCGTGACCTCGCCACTTCCCCATCACCTGGCCGATGTGCCGGGTCAGGGCGTCCTGCAGCCCATCGGCGTCGCGGGCCTCGACCAGGTCCACCATGGTGAGGTGCTCGCGGGCGTTCTCGACCAGCTCGCCGCTCTCCATCAACGGCTTGAGCCCGAGCAGCCGGGTCTGCAGGCGCAGCTGCGAGACCAGATCGACCAGGCGCTGGTTGCCCGAGTAACGCAGGATCGCCAGGTGGAACTCCCGGTCGGCGCCGATGAAGTCCGCCAGGTTCCCAGCGTCTGCCTGGTCGACGATGCACTGGGCCATCGCCCGCAGCCGCGGGACGTCCTCGGCAGGGATCAGGTGCACCACCTGGGCGGCCACGACCGGCTCGATGAGAACCCGGATCCCGGCCAGCTCGGCCAGGTCCCGGTGCGAGACGTCGGTGATCCGGAAGCCCTTGTTCCGCAGGACCTCGACCAGTCCTTCCTTCGCGAGGTCCAGCATCGCCTCCCGGACGGGAGTCGCCGAGACGCCGAACCGCGCCGCGAGCCCCGGCCCGGTGTACACCTCTCCGGGTCGGAACTCCCCGGAGATGATGGCGTTGCGGGTCGCCGTGGTGACGGTCGCCCGGATGCTCGTCTGGGTGACCGGCTCGATACTCGTCGTCCGCTGGACCGTCATCGGAGCCTCCCGTAGCTCGGAACGGGGACCTGCGCGAGCCGGCCTGTCGCGACTGCCCTCCGGGGCCGCCGACTGCTCGAGGGCGGCCCGCCCGACACTACGTCTTCGGGCGCGTCCGGCGCAGGACGAGGGATCCCGGCCCTCACCGCGGGAGCCGCTTCGCGACCAGCGCTGCAATGGCCCAGTCCTGCATCGCCACCCCGACGGTCTTGAACACCGTGCGACCCGGTGTCGGGAGGTCGGGCCGGGACAGAGCCGCACCCAGCTCGGTCAGGTCCGCCGGGCGGAGCTGTCCCCCGGACAGCGCATCGATGATCTCCCCGGACTCGGCCAGCACCGCATCCAACTGGTCGACGCACACGAAGCTGCTCGCCAGCAGGTCGCCGGGCAGCTCGTGCATGGTGGGGCGGTAGGCACCGATCGCATTGACGTGGGCACGTGGCGACAGGTCGTCGGCCTCGAACAGTGGCACGGTCGAGTTCGTGGCACAGCAGACGATGTCCTTCCCGCGCACCGCCGACCGCGGCCGGTCGGTCGCGTCGACGCTGACCCCCGCCAGCTCCTGGGAGAGGAGCGCGGCCAGCTCCTCGGCGCGCCGCCGGTCCGTGTCTGCGACGGTCAGCTGCGACAGCGGGCGTACGGCATGCATCGCCCGGACCTGGAAGGCCGCCTGTGCCCCGGCGCCGACCATGGCGCACGACGAGGCGCCGGCGGGTGCGAGCAAGTCGGTCGCCACGCCGCTGGCGGCCCCGGTCCGCAGGGCCGTGACCGCACCCGCGTCGAGGACCACCTGGTCGACGCTGTCGAGGGTCGTGTAGACGACGCTGCCGACGATCGCCGGACTCCGCCCCTCGAAGTTGAGACTGAGGATCTTGGTCATCAGCGACCTGGTCGGCGCATGACGAGCCGCCATGACCAGGTAGGCGCCCTGGTCGAAGGCGGTCCGCTGCGGCATCTCCAGCTCACCCGCGGCCAGGGAGACGAAACCGGCCCGGACGGCACCGATGGCATCGGAGATGCTGACGGCTGCCAGGGTCTGCTCACCGTCGAGCGCGTGCATGGTCATGAGGTGCTCCTGGGACGTCGGCGGCTCCGGACGGCACCGCGGGTGACTGCTGGGGTTTGCGCGCGGCCGGCTAACCGGTGGTCCCGGTGGGGCCCAGCACCGGCGTGTTCGCGAGTAGCTCACGGGTGTAGGCCTGCTGGGGGTCGCTCAGCACGGCCGTGGTCTCGCCGTACTCCACGATGCGTCCGCCCGCGAGGACGGCGACGTTCTGGGCGATGGAGCGGGCCAGCGGCAGGTTGTGGGTCACGAAGACCATCGAGACGCCGAGCTCGCGCTGAAGCCCGCCCAGCAGGTCCACGATCGCCGCTTGCACGCTGACGTCGAGCGCGGAGGTGACCTCGTCGCAGATCAGCACCGACGGTGACGAGATCAGCGCGCGGGCGATCGCGACGCGCTGCCGCTCGCCGCCGGAGAGCTGGTCGGGGTAGCGATGGGTGTGACCTGCCGACAGCGACACCTGCTCCAGCATGTCGCTCACGCGTGAGGCAGCCTCTGCTCCCTCCGCGATCCCGAAGGCCTGCAGCGGCTGCCCCACCGTCTGCGCCACGGTCTTGCGCGGGTTGAGCGAGCCGTAGGGGTTCTGGAAGATGAACTGGATCCGACGACGGGTCTCAGTGCTGCGGTCCCGAGCCGAGTGCTCCAGCTCCAGGTCGTCCAGCCGGATGCTCCCGGTCCAGTCCCGGTGCAGGCCCGCGATCGAGCGCGCGGTGGTGGTCTTGCCCGAACCAGACTCTCCCACCACGGCCAGGCACTCCTGGCGACCGAGGGTGAGGTCGATCGAGTGCAGCACCTCGACCTCGCCGTAGCGTGCCACCACGTCCCGCAGGGCGAGCACAGGTGCCTCGGCGTCCGGTTGCACGGTCCGGGTCCGGTCGCGCACCCTGACAGGCCCCTGCCGCACCACGTCGTTGGCCCGGATGCACCGAGCGCTGTGCCCGGCCGTCACCTGGCTCAGTGGGGGGACCCCGGTCTCGCACTCGGGAACCCTGAGCGCGCACCGAGGCGCAAAGTCGCACCCGGGCGGGCGCCGGCCGGGGGACGGCGCCCGCCCGGGGATGCCGACCAGGCTGCGATCGCCGGTCAGACTGGGGATGGCGCCCACGAGGCGTCGTGTGTAGGGGTGGGCCGCGACCTCGAACAGCTGGTCCGCGGAGCCCAGCTCCACGATCCTCCCGGCGTACATCACCGCTACCCGGCGAGCCAGTGTGGCCACCACGGCCAGGTCGTGGCTGACGTAGAGCGCGGCGACGCCGTGCGCGGCGGCCAGCTCCCGCACCGTGGCCAGCACCGTCGCCTGGGTGGTCACGTCCAGCCCGGTGGTCGGCTCGTCCAGCACGATCAGCCGCGGCCGGTTCGCGAACGCCATCGCCAGGCCGACGCGCTGCTGCTGACCACCGGAGAGCTCGTGCGGGTAGCGGCGGAGGTACGCCGGGTCGTCAGGGAGGGCGACCTCCCGCATCAGCTGCGCGACCCGCTCGTCGTGGACATTCCGTCCGGCCGAGTCGTGCGCCTCGAGGGTCTCGCGGAGCTGGAGCCCGATCCGGAGTGCGGGGTTCAACGAGGAGGCCGGGTCCTGGGGCACGTAGGAGACCTGCGAGCCGCGCAGTCGACGCAGCTCGTCGTCGCCGAGGTCGAGGAGATCCACCTGCCCCAACCGGACTGAGCCGCCGGTGATCCGCAGGCCCCGGCGGACCCGGCCGAGCAGCGACAGCCCGACCGTGGTCTTGCCCGAGCCGGACTCGCCGACGAAGCCGAGCACCTCTCCCGGCGCGATGTCGAAGGACACGTCGGTCACGACCGGGGCACCGGAGGTGGTGGCGATCTGCAGGTTCTCCACGGTGACCGCGGCGGCCGGCGCAGGGGTTCGTTGGTCGGGACTCAACCCTCGGCCCTCCCTCGGTCCACACCGGCCGCGGTGCGGGCGATGCCGTCGCCGAACATGCCCGTGCCGATGGTGAGCAACGCGATGGCGAGGATCGGCATGAGCGCCCCCCAGGGCTGGACGGCCAGGGCGATCTGGTTCTGCTGGATCATGGTGCCCCAGTTGGGGCCGTTCGGGTCCGAGGACAGACCCAGGAACGCCAGGGCCGAGATGACCCCGATGGAGTAGGTCAGCCGCAGGCTCGCCTCCACCATCATCGGAGCCAGGATGTTGGGGAGCAGCTCGCCGGTCAGGATGCGCAGGCGCGAGACCCCCATCGCCTCCGTGGCCTCGATGAAGTCCCGCTCCACCACCGGCTGGGCCGACCCCCGGGCCACCCGGGCCACCCGAGGTGCGGTGGTCGCCGCGATCGCCGCGATCACGACCCAGGGATCGGGGCCCACCAGGCTGACCGCGAGCAGGGCCAGCATGATCTCGGGGAAGGCCATCACCACGTCCATCCCCCGCATCAGGACGTCGTCCCAGGCATTGCGCGCGTAGGCCGCCACCAGGCCGATCCCGACCCCGACGAGCAGGCCGATCCCGGTCGAGACCACCGCCATGACCAGGATGCCGCGGCCGCCGTACAAGAACCGGCTCAGCACGTCCTGGCCCAGGTAGTCGGTGCCCAGGAGACCGGCGGCGCCACCCGGAGGGGTGTTCGGGATGGCGACGAAGTCGGTCGGGCTGTGCGGGGCCAGGTAGGGCCCGAGGATCGCGACGAGCACCAGGAGCAGGCCGAACGACGCCCCGATCCTGGTCCGCCACAGGCGCAGCGCGCGGACCAGCAAGGTGGACGGGCGCACCGGTGGGGTGGTCGTGACGACCTCCTCGACACCAGCCGGCACGGTGTCGGTCGGGCTCACAACCGGGTCCTCAGCCGCGGGGTGACCAGGATCGTCGCCACGTCGGCCAGCAGGTTCAGCACGACGTACACGGCGGCGATCAGCATGGCCAGGGCCTGCACGACCGGCACGTCGTGGTTGACCACGGCGTCCTGGAGCGCACTGCCGATGCCCGGGTAGTTGAAGACGTACTCCACGACGACGACGCCGCCGGCCAGGTAGGCCAGGCTGATCGCAATCACCTGGAAGACCGGGCCCAGCGCGTTGGGCAGCGCGTGCCGGAGCAGCACCAGCCGCTCCGGGAGACCCTTCAGCCGCGCCATCTCCACGAAGTCGCTCTCCAGGACCTCGATCATCGAGGCCCGCATGATCCGTGCGACGTACGGCGCCACGCCCATCACCAGCGCCGCGGTCGGGAGCACCAGCACCGTCGGGTGGTCCCACGGCCGCTGCCCGGGCGGCACCGGGCTGATCGCCGGGAAGACGTGCAGGACGGTGGTGGCCAGCGCGATGACCAGCAGGAGGGCGACCACGAACTCGGGAACGGCGGCAAGCACCAGCATCAGGGTCATGCTCATGGAGTCGAAGAGGCGGTCCCGGCGCAGGGCGGCCCAGGAGCCGACCGCGATCGACAGCGGGATGGACACCACTGCAGCGCAGGACACGAGCACCAAAGAGTTCACCAACCGGCTCCCGAGCAGCTCACTGACCGGCTGCTGCGCCGCCAGCGAGTTCCCGAGCGAGCCCCGCAGCAGGCCACCGACCCAGTCGACGTACTGGGTGAAGACCGAGGAGTTGAGGCCCAGCTGCGCACGCAGTGCGGCGAGCCGCTCGGGGGTCGCGTCGCGCCCCAGGATCGCGCGTGCCGGATCACCCAGCGCCTGGGTGGCGACGAAGACCACCACGGAGACGAGCACCAGCACCACGCCGCCGAGCAGCAGCCGTCGCAGGATGAAGGCGGCGATCCCACCTCGTCTGCGCCTCCGCACCGATCGGGCCATGGCTCAGGCGAACCAGATGGTGCGGAACCCGTGCCCGAAGTCGGCCAGGCCGAAGGTCGTCTTGGCCGGCGTCAGACCCTGCACGTTGGCCGCGTAGCCGTCGATGTTGCTGGGGAAGAACGGGATGATCCAGCCGCCGAGGTCGTACTCCAGTTGCTGCATCTGGTGCTCGATCTCGATCCGCTGGTCGTCGTCGGTGGTCGCCAGCGCCTTCTCGTAGAGCGACTGGAACGCTGCCCCCTTGCCCGAGGTCGGCGGCCAGTGGGTCACGTTGTACGGCGAGCTCGCCAACGAGCCCTGCTGGACCTGCTGGAGGTAGGGGCGCGCGGCCCAGTAGTCCATGCAGAAGGCGCGCTTGGTGTAGTCGTCGCCGTAGTAGGTGTCGCTGGGCAGGTTCCTGACGTTGACCGTGACGCCGGCGTCCTTGGCCTGCTTGGCGAGCACGGTGGCCATCTCGACCATGCCACCGGTGGCGTTCGTCGTGTAGAGGTCCACCGAGAGGCTCTCGTGTCCTGCCGCCTTGAGCAGTGACCTCGCCTTGTCGAGGTCCTGCTTGCGCTGCGGCAGGTCACTGAAGTAGCCGACGTCGTAACGCCCGTACAGGTCGTTGCCGAGCGCGCCGTAGCCGGACACGGCCTGCTCGAGCATCGCTTGCCGGTCGACCATCAGCCGGAACGCCTCGCGCACCCGGCTGTCGTCGAAGGGAGCCATGTCGACCGCCATGGAGAGGCCGATCCACCACCCGGTCTCCGAGACCAGCGTGTTCTTGCCACGCGCTTTGACCGCAGTGATCTGGGCGGCCGGGACGTCGGTCATGGCGTCGATCTGACCGCCGATGAGTGCGTTGACCTGTGCGGTGGTGTCGGAGAAGTTGGAGATCGTCACGGAGTCGAAGTAGGGCTGTCCCTCGCGCCAGTAGTTCGGGTTGCGCTCGCTGACGCTCTCCCGGCCCGGGGTGAAGCTCTTGAGCCGGTAGGGCCCGGTACCGATCTGCGTCGAGGGATCACCGGAGAACTTCTTGTAGCCCTCCGGGACGATGGAGAAGTAGTAGGCGGCGAGCTTCTCCTTCAGCGTCGAGTCGGGTTCCTTCAGCGGCAGCCGCACCGTGTGGGCGTCCATCTTCTTGATGCCCGCGATGTCCATCGACGCCGCCGCGGAGTTCCCGCGCAGGCTGACGTCGGTGGCGACCCGCCGCAACGAGTAGATGACGTCGTCCGCGGTCATCGACTTGCCGTCCTGGAACTCGACGCCTCGGCGCAGCCGGATCGTGTACTGCGTGGGGTTGTCGGCCTCCACGCTCTCGGCAAGCCCGTCGGAGGCCAACCGAAAGTCGTCGTCGAAGGTCAGGAGCGTCTCGAACGCGCTGAGCAGCCGGGCACCGTCGGGGGTGGTGCCGACGTTCTGTCCGTCGAACATGTCCTTGGACCCCCCGCCGGTGACGCCCAGCCGGAAGTTGCCGCCCCGCTTCGGGGTGCCGGTAGCCGAGGTGCTGGCGCTGCTGCTGGGTGCGCTCCCCCCGCCGCACGAGGCCAGCACGGCCGCGGCCCCGAGACCACCGGCGCCGATGAGGAGTCCCCTCCGGGAGGGTGCCGAATTGGCCCACAGGCCCCGCTGGGCCGCGCCGGCGATCTTCTCGATGTCGTTGGTCATGGCTGGATCCCTCGGTTGGTCGACGCGGCGGGGTTCACCCCGGGTGGGACGCTCCCCGCGCGCGGGCGGTGGACACGGTGGTGGTGCCTGTGGTGCAGCTGTTGGTCTGGCCGGCTCCGTCGCGACGAGCGGCTGTGCGGGCTAGCGGGACCAGATCTGGTCGAGCACCCGCATCCAGTTCTCGCCGAGCACCCCGCGGATCTCCTCGTCGCTGTAGCCGCGCTGCACCAGGCGGTCGGTCAGCCGGTCCAGCGTCGAAGGGTCCTCGATCCCCGCCGGGAAGTTCCACGGCGGTGGGGGGTAGTTGTCCGGGTGCCAGATGCCGGCCGACACCATCGCCTGGTAGTCGGCCTCGGTGCCCTGCCAGTAGTCGAGGCCGAGCCCGGCGTGGCCGGAGCCGGCGATGGAGTCGATGTGCACCAGGTGGTCGATCAGGTCGTCGAGGGTCGGTGCCCGCGTGGCTGCGACGAAGGCCGGGAAGCCGTTGAGGCCGATCACGCCGCCCTTCTCGGCCACCTTGCGGACCAGCTCGTCGGAGATGTTCCGCTTGCTCTCGTGCACCGCCTTGCAGTTCGAGTGCGACACGATGCACGGCGAGGACGAGACCTCGACCGCCTCCAGGCTGGCGCGCTCGCCCGTGTGGGAGAGGTCCACGGCCATGCCCAACCGGTCCAGCTCGGAGACGACCCGGAGGCCGAGCCGACTCAGCCCGGCATCGCCCGGCTCCTCGCACCCGTCGCAGACCGGACTGCGCTGGTTGTAGGCGAGCTGCACGACCCGGACACCCAGGCGCCAGTACACCTCGACCAGGTTCGGGTCGTACTCGATCGGGTGTGTGCCTTGGAACTGGAGCACCACCGCCAGCTTCCCGTCCCGCTTGGCCTGCCGGATCTCCTCAGTGGTGGTGGCCACCACCACGCGGTCGGCGCTCTCACGGGCCAGTTGGTAGAAGGAGGCGATCGCCCCCATCGCGTCGCGGCAGGACTCCGTGGTGGCCACGGTCACGAAGCAGCAGGTGGCGCCGCCCGTCAGCCACTGGTCCAGGTTCTCCGTCCAGTACTCCCCGGGACAGGCGGCATCCACCACGATCGAGTCGTGGTGCAGGCCCTGCGCACGCCCGGCGGTCTGCGAGCCGGAAGCCGTCGACACCGTCATGCCTTTGCTCCTTGTCCCTCACCGTCAATCGACCGGTTTCGGTGAATGTTGTGCAACTTACAATGTGACATTGCACTGGTCAAGACACGACGGTTCACCGATCGGCGACGCGTGCTCGCAATCCGGCTGGCGGCAGCCGTCCCTGTCAGACCTGTTAACCCAGCAGCGGGCTCATGACGCCGAGGCCAGCGGGCCCGCGCGGCAGACGTCGGTCACGGTCGCTTTCATGGAGACACCGACGTGACCACCGCGTGGGACACCAGGTCACCGACCATCGTCGCCACCGTCGGCCCGACGGTGACCAGGACCACGAACCCGATCACGCCCGCCAGCAGACGCCGTGCGTCTAAGCCCTTCCTCCGGCGTGATGACGCAGGTGATCGTGCAGTTCTCGCAGCACTGCGCCGGGGTGCCGGGCGCGGACCACCCGTCGGGAAGTGCCTGGCGGGTGACGGCATCGTCCGGATGGTCGCCTCGCCGAGCACCACGTCGAGCCGGAGCACCACGTCCGCCACCTGGTCGGCTATCAGGACGGCCGGGAAGCGGAAGAGCATGGGGAGCAGTCCGTCCGTCGTGCAGACGGCCACCTCGTGCGCCCACCCCGCCACCGACGCCTGCCCGGCGAAGCAGAGGACGGGGTGCACGTGACGGGCGTAGGGCGCGACGACCTCCGCGATGGCCAGCGCCGCGTCCGCAGCGCCCGCGACCGCCTTGTCACGCCCGTAGCCGTTCTGCCGCAGCCGATCCTGGACCACCGACACGTTGCCCGACCAGTTCTTGGTGTCGACGACGAAGATGCCACCCGGTCCGACCACCACGTGGTCGATGTTCGCCAGACGACGGCCGGGCCAGCGCCGGTCGTGCAGCGTCACCCAGCCCGGTGGCAGCGCCTCGAGGGCTCGTGCGGTCGCGTCCTCACCGGCCGCGCCGCGCTCGTAGTTCTCGGCGTACCGCAGCAGGCGCTCGGCCTTCTCCCGCGCGCGCTGGGCCTCCAGCCGCGCCGACTCCCCTGGTCCCATGACTCCTCCTCGGATCGAGGTTAGAACCGGCAAAACAACGATGTGCCGCTTTTGTCCGGATTACCAAGCAGTGGTCTGAGCGCGACCAGGGGTGCCGGAGGCACGCGTAGCCCACCCCGTCACGACCGCAGCTGACGGAGCACCGCGTCGCCGCCGACCTCTTCCACGAAGCCGGGATAGCTCGGGCAGCTGCACTCCCAGAAGTGGCTGTCGTCGTCGCTGCCGGTGGGCTCCCCACTCGACGCCCGGGTTGTGAAAGTTCCCGACGTACGCCGGCCGCTCCTTGCCCGGCCGCGTGGCGACCGCCGCTCGCGCCAGGCGGCGAGACCGCGGGAGTAGCAGGTCAGCGCGACCCGCTGCCCTTCCCTGGTCAGTCGGCGTGCCTGCTCGACTGCCAGCCAGGTCTTGCCGTTGCCCGCGCCGCCGCGTACCTCGACGCGGTTGAGCTGTCGGGCCGCACGGATGATGACGGCCTGCTCGGCGCTGAGCCGCTCCATCTCGTCCTCGCGCTCCGCGGCGGCCCCGATGAGGTCCCGCTGGGGCGGCCCTCGCCCGCCGAGCACGTCGACGAGCGGGTGCACGTCGTCGAGGTCCAGCAGCCGATTGCCGCTGGTCTGGCCGAGCACCACCGTGCGCAGGAAGCCGGCCAGGTCGTCGAGGTCGTCGCGGCCGGCCACCTGCCAGCGCTGGGCATCGAGCAGGGCGAAGTCGTCGTCCACCATGGTGTAGGGCAGCACGACCACATGTCCCAACCCAGTGGCCTGCGTCCGCGTCAGCGCGGGTTCTGCTCAGCCAGGCGCACAGGCGTTCTGCGCTCCCCTCGCCTGCTGACCGGCGAGATCGTCTTCCGATTGCTTGCAGCATCAGGCGTCGCTTCTCAACCTTGGGCGCGCTCATTGCATACCAACGGGGCGCCGCCACAGTTGCCTTCCTATTGTCAGGCGACGACTCCGCCAGCGTGTGCTGCAACCCCGAGGCCACGTTTCGGCGGGACGACCCAGCGCCCGCCTGCTCGCGGGTCAGCAGCATCCACCAGCACGGAGAGGTTCGAGTCGAGGACTCCAGCGGAATCCGTCAACAAGGGTCGACACTGTCCCCTCACGGTCGCGCCGGACCTCACCACTTCGCGGCAGGCGACCGGGTCGATACGGCATCCTCGTGGCGGATGGTCGAGGCAACGAGCGCAGCGGCCACGGCCAGGCCCGCCGCGACGAGGAAGGCCACGTGGTAGCTGCGTAGGTTCGGTGCGATGGCACCGTCAACGCGGTGCAACACGCCGATCGCGGCGATCACCGACGTCAGGACGGCGATGCCCACGGCGCCACCCAGCTGGCGCAGCGCACTGAACAACGTGGATGCGCCACCGGTGTCGATCGGGGATATCCGCGTGAACGCCACGATCTGGGTCGGGACGAGCACGTGCGCCCAAGCCAGCCCCAGCACAAACATGAGGACGCGGATCAACCACAGATCACGTGGCTCGTCCATCATGGCCATGGAGCCCATGCCCGCAGCAACGATCAGCATGCCCACTGACATGAGCCGTCGTGGACCGAACCGCGCGTACAGCGAGCGGGACGCGAGCTGACTGCCAAGCATCACACCGACGGCCTCGGGGAATGTGGCCAGGCCGCTGATCAGGGGGCTGACACCCAGCCCGTCCTGTAGGAACAGCGCCGTCAGGTACAGGTATCCCAGGAACGCACCCGCGCCGACCACCATCGACCCGACGGCCGAGCGGAAGAGCGGGTCGACGAACAATCGCAGGTTCAACAGGGGGTGACGCAAGCGCAGTTGCTGGACGACCAGCACGACGATGCAGACGACACCAACGCCCAGCGAAGCGACGACGGGGCCGTGGCGCCAGCCGTCCCGCGCTCCCTCGCTCGCCCCGTAGGTCAGGCTGGCGAAGCCGACGGCGGAGAGCAGGAAACCTTTCACGTCGAACGCGCCCACTGGGGTCCGATCGGGCTCGGAGAGGAAAGCGAGGCCGAAGACGAAGGCGGACAGGCCGATCGGCACGTTGACGTAGAAGGCCCACCGCCAGGACAGAGACGTGGTGAGGAGCCCACCCAGCACGGGGCCGAGCGCCGGCGCGACCGCCGTCGGCAACACCAGCCGGCTGGATAGGCGGACCCGTTCGGCCGGCGGGAACGTCCGGTAGAGCATCGCGAGCCCGACCGGCACGAGCATCCCCCCGCCCACGCCCTGCACAACCCGAAAGGCCACCAGCTGACCGAACGACGACGCGATGCCACACAGGATGGATGCGGTGGTGAAGATTGCCAGCGCCGTGAGGAGGACGCGCTTGCCGCCGAATCGGTCGCCGAGCCATCCACTGGACGGGATGATGACGGCGAGGCTGACCATGTACGCCTGCGAGATCAGGCCGACGTGCTCGGTTCCGACCCGCAGGTCGACGGCGATCCGCGGCAACGTGACGTTGACGATCGTAGAGTCCATGATCGACATGAACAACGCAAGCACGTACACGACGCTGATGACGATCTTCTGGTCGCGCGGACCAGCGCTCACGTGGACACGCTCCCTATGGTTACCGGAGAGCCCGGGTATCTGTAGCGGTTGGTCAGTGCGGGCACGGACCAGCTTCCGTCGCTGGGATCGGGGTTCTGGTTGTACCCGACGAATAGCAACCCCTCGACGCAAAACCTAAGTTCCTCGATTGAGCCCTCGATCCCGGCCCCCGGCGACTGCGGCAGCCGGCAGCCCCCGGCGAACCGCTCGGGGGACGACCCCTTCACCCGGTGTACAAGGCCGTTGCGAAGTTTGACCCAGTCTGGTTGACGTGCTCGTGGCTCTGGTGGTGCCCCATGGCCGCCGCCCGGGGCGAGAAGACCGGAAGATCGATGTCCCCGGCACCCAGCTTGGCAAGCTGGCCAGCGACGATGGCCTTGCGAAGTTTGTCGTCGGTGATCTCGTGGGGAGGCCGGAGGACCAAGCCGGTCACCCCGGGCCTCCAGTTGCCGGCCGCGCCAACTCGCGCGTGGTTCCGCCACGGTCGTGAAGCGCCCGTGGCAGTTGATCACGAACCCGTCAAACGACCGGTTGCCCTCGTCGGGGAGTTCCGCCACACTCACGGCGCCTGCTGGTAGGTCAGTTCACGCTTGGCGACCTCGGCGCGCATGCCATAGATGTCCAGGCCCGGCTCCCAGCCGCGTCGAACGCCGGTGGCTTGTTCGGGCACCCCGCGCCGAACGGCAACATTCAGCACCTCGCGCGGGCGCTCAGGCTGCACCACCACGACGCGGTCGCCGAAGCAGTTGTCCTCACACGGATCGTTCGGCGAGCCCACCAGGATGCCTCTGGGCGCCGCCTGCCCTGTGGCGACGTCAACCATCCAGTTGCGCCCTGTTGCTACCGAGCAGGTCAAGACCGTGCCCGCGCTCCGGACCGGCCGGTATGCGGGACGCGGACGGGGCGCCTGCAGGTCCGAACGCTTCTGTGCCTCGTGGACCATTGCGACACTCGTCGCGGCGAACCCGTCGACGACCTCTTCGATCGCGCTGACGACGTTGGTGACGACCTCTCCCATGAGGGCTCCTTGCGTGCGGAGGCTGGATGCGGACGACGTCAGCCCTGACCCGTCACGAGATGACCTCGGCAAACGGCGTGCCGTGCGTGTGAAAGGTGTCGATGGTCTTCAGGCCCCACGCGTGGCCCTTGGCCCGCTCCGCGGCGGTCCAAGAGATGGGCTCCCAATCCGGCGCGAGAATAAGACGGGCGCCCGCGTTGCACAATTCGATGCGGTTCCCGCCCGGCTCCCAGACGTACAGGAAGAACGTCTGCTGGATGGCGTGCTTGTGCGGACCGGTCTCGATGTGGATGCCGGCCTCGAGGAAGACGTCGGCCGCACGCAGGATGTCCTCGCGCGTGTCTGTGGCGAACGCAATGTGGTGCAGTCGTCCGTTCGAACTACTCCAATCCTCGGTGTAGACGAGGTCGTAGGACTTGTCGCACACCGATAACCACACCGCGGCACGACCGCCGTCGTCCTTGACCACCTGCTCGGTCACGCGGGCGCTCAGAACGTCACCGACGAAGGTCGCCACAGTCTCGATGTCGGCGGCCAGGTAGTTGACGTGGTCAAGGCGACGCACGTTGGCCCCGCGGCCCGGGAAGCGAGCGGCCTGGTTCTTCAGCGAAGGCTTCTGGCCCGCCGTCGCGACGTACCGGTCGACCTCCCAGTAAACCCCCATCGGGTGTCCGTCCGGATCGTCGAAGAGGTAGACCGGGCCCAGCCCGTACTCCAGCTCGCTCCAGCCGTGGCCGCGACCGTCGGCCTCGATGGCCGCGACCCGGCGGGCCAGCGCGTCGGGGCTGGCGGCCCGCAGATAAGTCCTACCGATCCCGGGCGTGTCCCGCTGCACCAGGGCGATTGTGTACCCCTGGTAGTCGTCCCAGGCATGCAGGTAGATTGTGTCGTCGGTGCGCTCGACCTCGGTCAATGCCATCAGGTCGACAAAGAAGTCGCGCGTCTCGTCCAGGACTGGCGTGTACAGCTGGACCGGACCGATGTGGGCGATGTCGCGCTCGCGGGGGGAGGTCGCCATTAGTTCTCCATGTTCGGGGTCAGGCTTCGAGGCCAAACAGTGCTATCAAAGATCTTGCGGGCGGTACGCAGCACTTGGCTGCGTCGCAGCACGAACGTGCGGTCGCCGGTCGTCAGGTCCACCTCGACATCAATGAACCGCGACGGGTGCTCGATGCGTCTGGTGCAATCGATGCCGAAGACGGCCGCAACCAGCAGGACCGTCGGCATGCCGGCGTCGACACAGGTCGCCTCGACGCCGTCGAAGCGATACGGGTCGCGCCTGGGGGCGAAACCGTACCTGCGCCCCCGGTCGACATCGAGCCGCACGACCGCTGACGGGTGGGACGCCCGCGATGTGGGTGTCGCCGGCGTAGTCCACCCGCCCATGCGACGTGCTGACGTGCGTAACGGCTGATGTGCCGTTGTTGACCACGCGGACCCGCACCACGGTCGTCGTTAACGACCGGCGCTTCAATTTGCACCTGCAAGAAGAGGTAGTCGATGTCGGCCTGGTCCTTCCGCGCTGCACGACACAACGGCGACCTTGCTGGTCAGCAGGTGGCCCCCGAGGCCATCCACCTGGGCCGGGTCATGCGATCCCGGGACCCGAAGCGGCAGATCCTCCCGGGTCGCGGCGTCGTTGGGAGGGTCGGAGGCGAAGAACGACGCGCCCTTTGACGTGCCACCGCGCAACAACATGCAGCGAACGCCCACCGATGAGGCGTACTTTTCCGACGACCTCGTCATTGGCGGACACCTCCGCCACCGACCGCGGGGTCGCGCGGTCGCGAGACGCCCACGCCTCCGACTGTGTCGGCGCCGTAGATCTGGATCTCACGACGCAGGTCCAGTGCCCGGTTCGTCAACCGCGCCACGAGGACCGTGTCGTCGATCAGGTCCGCCGGGACGATCCAGGCCACCTCCAGCTCGATGCCGTCGGGGTCGCGGGCGTAGAGCGACTTGGTCGTCCCGTGGTCTGTGGCGCCCAGCAGCGACCCGGCCTCGGCGAGCCGATGCATCATGGCCTCCAGCTCGGCCAGCGTGTCCAGTTCCCAGCCCAAGTGGTAGAGGCCGGCCCGCATCGGACCCTGGTCGGCGTGCAGAGTACCGGCGCCGATGCCGAAGACGGCCAGATCGTGGTCGTTCGTCGACCCAGGTGCCTGGAGGAAGGCCGCATTGGTCCGCAAAGAATTGGCAACGAGGTGACGAAACCCGAGCACGTGAGTGTAGAACGCGACGGACTTCGGCACGTCCGACACGTAGAGGACGGCATGGTTGAGCCGGTGGATGGGCATCAGCGGTCTCCATCCCGCCGGGACGCCGTCACGACCGCGACCCCTTCAGCTCGCTGAAGCTCGCCGACACCATCAGCGCCACGGCACCGTCGAAGATGCGGTCGGCCTCGGCCGACTCCGGAACCCGCGCCAGGACCGGACCGAAGAACGCGCGGCCTCCGTCGACCGCCAGCAACGGGCTACCGATCTCGATGCCGACCCGTCGCTGGGCATGCTCGTGCTGCGCTGCCACGTCGACCTGGAAGCCGTCCAGCACCTGCAGATCGAGATGGACGTCGTCGATGCCAAGATCGGCGAGCGCTTCGCCCACCACCGCCACGTCGACCTCGGCCGACTGCTCGTGCAGGGCGGCACCCACGTGGGCGTACACCTGCCCCAGCACCCGTGGCCCATGGCGCTGACGCACACTCTCGAGCGCCTGGAGAACGGGCCGGCTGCGTCGCCGCTTGAGCAGCCTCTCCGGCGGCGCGTCCTTGCCTTCGTTGAGGATTGCCAGGCTGACGAGTTGCCACTCGATCTCCAGACCGCGCCGCTCGGCGACATCGACGAGCCAGCGGCTCGTCCGCCAGGTGTGCGGGCACGTCGGGTCAAACCAGAACTCAACATTCGTTGTCATCGACATCATGCCTCGATCTGGGCCGAAAAAGCCTCAAGGAATTTAATCAGCAGGTCGGAAGAGGTGTCGTCGACCATTTCCCCGTCAATGTCGAAGGCTGACTTGGCCCGCGACAAGATGTACTCGGGTTTGGCCATCGGGCGAGCGTCCGCTCCGAGCAGGTTCTGACGCAACGCCAGCTGGGCGCGGACCGAACCGAAGTTCGATGGGGAGGCGCCCATGACGGCGACAGGCTTGGACTTCAAAGCTGCCCGCCCCATGGGACGTGACAGCCAGTCCACCGCGTTCTTGAGCACTCCCGGCACACCGTAGTTGTATTCCGGAGTCGCGATGAGGACGCCGTCCGCCTCATCTACGTGCTCTCGCAGTCTGTCGACGACGTGGTGCGGCTCGTGCTCGACGTCCTGGTTGTAGAACGGCAGCTGATCTAGGTCGCCGAGGACGTCGAGTTCGGTCCCTCGCGGCAGCCGGGTCAGGGCCGCCCTCATGAGCATCCCGTTAAGCGACTCCGCACGCAGACTGCCGACCAGGCCAACCAGCTTGATCTCATGCACGGGTTCTCCCATTGTTGTCGCAACGGTTGCCTATTGTTTGGTCATTCATCGCTCGTCCAAAACAGTGAATCCAAATCGATCGGCCTCTGCAGGATGCGTTGCTGCACCGCGTACCTCATGAGCGCGTCCAGGCACTCGCGATTGGGCTCCAGCCCGTACGGCAGCGGATCGGCACCCAGGTACTGCTGTTCCGCGCGGGCGAAGGGACGACGCGGGAACCCGCTCTCCTCGTAGCGTTCCCACTCGCCCAGGCTGCGACGACGACCCGCCTCGAGATCGGCCAACTCGTCCTGCTTCGCGGTCTCGAACAGTAGGCACAGTTCCTGTGCCAACGACGGGCGCTGACGCAGGACGGAATTCTTCACCACGACGGTGTGCAGGATCGGAAAGATGCCGGTCCGGTCAAACCACGCCTTATCTTGTGCCTCGACGTCGGGGAACAGCGGCTCCAGCTCAGGCGCTTGGAAGAACTGCGTGTGGCTGAACAGTTGCGCGGCAATCCCACCCTCGCGCAGCATCTCGCCGAGGGGAGCCCGCGGAATGCGTAGCACGTTCTCCGGCAGGGTGACGCCCTCGATCTGCTCCTCCGCGCTGGTGACCCAGGTGATGGAGTCCAGGTCCACGTCGTAGAGCTCTGTCAGGATCGCCCGGCCCCAGGTTGCATCGGTGTGACCGAAGTAGTGAATCCCCACATGCTTGCCCTCGAGGTCCGTGGGTGTGTGGATCCCGGCCAATCGGTTGCACATGATGGTGTCGGACATGAAGCGCCGGGTCGGGAAGATTGGCAGCGCCGTGAACTCAGCGCCCTGCTCGCGCGCGGACAGGTAGTTGACGATCGGCACCTCGCACACGTCGAAGTCGAAGCCGGGTATCGCTCGGAGCATCCGCACGACCGCGACCATGCCACCACCCGCGTCGTCGTATGTCAGCGTGCGCAATCGCGTGCCGTCGGCCAGCCGCTGTGGGTGCGCAAGGATTTCCTCGGTGTGTGGGTAGCGCCCCACCATGACCGACAATGAGTCAGCGCCAGCACGGCTCACGTGGGCTCCTCGGCCGCGCCGAGGGGCGCCAATTCATCGACCTCGGCCCGCTCCTCTTCGGACAGCACCCAGCCGGCGGATTTCACGTTCGAGACGACTTGAGCGGGCGAAGTCACCCCTGCGATGACCGACGGGATCTCCGGGTGCGAGAGCAGCCAGCCGACGGCCAGCTCGAGCATCGTGTGGCCGCGCGACTCGGAGAACTCGATGAGCGTGCCGACGATCTCGAGGTTGCGCTGGGACAAGATCTTCTCGCGCATCGCGTCCGGCTTGTTCATGATCCGGGTGTTCGACGGCGTCGCCTGCCCGGGCCGGTACTTGCCGGTGAGCAGCCCGTTGTGCAACGGGAAGTAGGGCAGCAGGGCGATCCCGAGGCGCGAGCACTCGGGAAGCACGTCGCGCTCGATCGCCCGATTGAGCAGGCTGTACTCCTCTTGCGTCGAGACGAACCCGCGACCGGCCTCAGATCCGGCTGCATCAGCGTCGCGCAACTGGTCCACGGTGTAGTTCGACAGCCCGATCTCACGAATCTTGCCGGCGTCAATCAGTTCGTTGAGCGCGCCGAGCGAGTCCGCGATAGGAGTTTGGGGGTCGGGGATGTGGATTTGCATGAGATCGATGTGGTCGATGTTGAGACGACGCAGCGACGCCTCAGTCGCTTTCCGCACGTAATTGGGCGTCGCGCCGCCCAGTTGCTCGTCGTCGAGGGCGCGGCCGAACTTCGTTGCGATCAGGGCCTCGTCACGACGCCCGCCGAACACCTGGCCCATGACCTGCTCACTCATGGTGCGCGGCTTGCCGTAGTGGTCGGCGGTGTCGAAGAAATTCACGCCCTGGTCCAGCGCCGCGTGGATCACCGCGCGGCTCTGCTCGACATCGAGCTCGCGGCCAAAATTGTTGCAGCCGATGCCCACCGTAGAGACCTCGAGGGATCCGATCTGACGCTTGTTCAACTAATTCTGCCTTCCGTGTCCGTGCTGTTGTCACTTCGTGCGCGAGAGCCTGCGAGGCGGCCGACGTCACGCCTCACAGGCCGCTTCGCCTACTTCACCGAAATCTGATTCCAGTCCACGATCTCCTTGCCGGCGCTCAGGTTCGGCGTAGCCGAAATTCCGGTGACCGACTTGCTCGACAGCAGCGTCGACGGCGGCGAGAACAGCTGGACCGCATACTGCTTGTCATTGATCATCTGGTACGCCTGCAGGATGAAGTCCTTGCGCTCGGACTCCGAGTTAGTGGTCCGGGACTTGTCAATCAATGCGTCTAGAGCCGTGTCGCTGCAGCAACTGAATTTGCCGCCAGACTCGAACCTGGTCGGCAACCCACCGGAGCCGACGTCGGGATCGACCCCTCCGGCGACGGTGAACGCGGATTCCCAGTTTCCGGTGGTCTGAAGGGTGACGGTGTTCGCTGGCAGGGTCGGATTGAGCTTCACTTTGATGCCGGCGTCCTCCCACTGGCGACCCAGCGCCTGTCCTCCGTTAAGGAAGACCGAGCTGTTGTTGCCGTAGAACAGGTTGACGTTCAGGCCTCCGAGCTCCTTGACGAGCTCCTTTGCCTTGGCGAGGTCATACTGGCGCGCGCCGCCGATGGTCTTCGTGTAGAACAGCCCGCCCGGGCCGTTGGGCGCCTGCGTCAACACTCCGGATCCCGCCGCCGCGACCTTCTGGATCTGGGCGGCGTCCGTCGCGTAGGCGATCGCCTCGCGAGCGCGGATGTCGTTGAAGGGAGCCTTGGTCGTGTTGAAGGCGATCTCGTAAGACTGCGTGCCCGGCACTTCCGTGGTCTGGAACTGCGACTTGGCCTGCGAGACGATCTCTGCCGTCGTCACGCCCATGACCATCTGGACACTGCCCGACTGGAGCGCGGCGAAGGCGGCCTGGTCGTTGGGGACGGTCTGGAACGTCAGGTTGGCCAGCTTTGGCTCACCGCTCCGGTAATACCCGTCGTAGCGCTTGAGTACGAGCTTGGAGCTCGCGGCGTTGCTGACGACCTGGTACGGGCCAGCGCCGACGGGATTCTGCCCGAAGTCGGACTCGCCCTGCTTCTTCAGCGCCGTCGGCGAAGGGACCCAGTTCGGCGCAGCACCGATGAAGGACTGGATCAGCGTCGCGTCGGGCTTGGAGAGCGCGATGAGCACCTTGCTCGCGCTCGGTGCGGTCACGTCCTTGATCGAGCCGAGATTCGACGCGCAGATGCACGCCGTCTTCGGATCCATCGAGCGCTTGAGGTTGGCCACGACGGCTGCCGCGTTGAATGGAGTGCCGTCCTGGAACTTCACGCCGTCCCGCAGGTCGATCGTGACGTTCAGACCGTCGTCCGAAACCTTGTAGTCGCTGGCAAGCTCGGGAACGATCTTCAGGTCGGGGGTCTGGGCGAAGAGCTGGCCGTAAATGGCGTTCAGGTAGTTGACGTTGAACCCGGACACGGCGTCGACCGGGGGATCGAGCGTGGGCCAGGTCTGCCCAACCTCGATGACCGACAACGAGCCGTTGCCCGCGTCAGCCGACCCCGAGGACGAAGAACCGCCGCTACAAGCGGCCAGGACCGCCAGCGCCGCGACCGCTGCGGTCGATGTGACCGCAGCTCGTTTGCGGATGTGCATTCTCACTGATCCTCCAGGTGTGGGGACGTTGGCGGGCTCGCCACCGGCTCGGCGTCGGTGAAGTGTGAACTCCGTCACCGATTCGACTGGGCAGCGCCAGCGTAGGGATAGGTGACTATTTTGTCAACGATTTCGTTATCTCAACTGCAGACCATGCGCAGGGCTGAGTCGACGTGACAGGCCCGCCGAAGGCCGTCTTTGGAACCGTGCTCAATCGGCCAGGCCCAGCGGGAAGTGGCAGGCGACCGACTGCTCCGAAGCCACTTCGCGCAGGACCGGCTCCTGCTCGGCGCACAGCGCCCGTGCCAGCGGGCACCGGGTCCGGAAGCGGCAGCCGGACGGCGGGTCGATGGGCGTAGGCGGATCGCCCTCCAGCACGCTGACGGGACCCTGCCCCGCCGTCTCGGGGTCCGGGGAGGGGATCGAGGCGAGCAGCGCAGCAGTGTAGGGATGGCGTGGTTGCCGGTACAAAGCCTCGGATTCGGAGACCTCGACCATTTTTCCCAGGTACATCACACCGATCCGGTCACTGATCTGCTTGACGACGGCGAGGTCATGGGCAATGAAGAGATAGGAGAGGCTGCTTCGCGCCTTGAGCTCCTCGAATAGGTTCAGCACCTGGGCCTGGACCAATACGTCGAGGGAGGACACCGCCTCGTCGCACACGATGAGGTCGGGCGCCAG
>Ga0066648_10000699_pt1 | contig 21077 bp, 21 predicted proteins | sample CryGeyCG12114_NA_FD_59537 | JGI IMG/M metagenome (GOLD analysis project Ga0066648, IMG submission 59537) | Groundwater microbial communities from aquifer - Crystal Geyser CG19_WC_8/21/14_NA | ecosystem: Environmental > Aquatic > Deep subsurface > Groundwater | place: USA: Utah: Grand County... | reverse complement strand
CTCATTCGTGGGTTTGATTGCCGGATTTTTTGGCTCTATCATAAACTTTTCATCATTGTCGTCGCCTTGAGCGATGACCTGAGGAAGAGCAACGTCAATGTAGTTTGTGGAGAAACAGCTGCCACGCCTGACAGAGTTGTCGTATGTAGCGAGATCTAGAAGTAGATTTTGTTTCTGTAAGACGTGCCGCACCAGCGCAAGGCTCTCCGGGCCGCAGCTTGCGAACCGATATTTTGTCGAATGCTTGACGGGCGTCTTTCTTGACTCCGTAGCATCGAACATGTCACGCTCTCCCACGATCATTTCTGAAAGACGTATGGCAGCGAATTACAACTTTCTGTGATGAAGTAGTTGTTTTCGTGCCGGAGGTTGCGTCGTGCTTGCTGATGTTCCTGATTCCATCCACTGTGCAGCGACTCTGCTCTTTCAGTTCGTGACCAACCTCGATTGCTTACTGACTGTAGCACGGAAAAGCTTGCAGCATGGCGTCCGTAGGCTCGACTCAGGCGATCATCAAGCGCCGCGAGAATGACTTGGCTTTGATGCCTCCACCGCCCGTGAAGAAGATCAAGAGACCAACAGAAGTCCTGGATGAGGACGACTACACTGAAGCGCTGTCAGACATTGTTGCAAGAGATTACTACCCGGGCTTGCGTGAGGCCAAGGCTCAGGAAGAGTACTTGAACGCACTCGACAGCAAAAACATAGAATGGATCAGGGAAGCAGAAAGAGATTTGCGGCAAGCTAGAGATGGTGAAGTCGAAGTCAAGAAGGTCAAAAGAAAGACGAGGGATACCAGATATGATACACCTCGCTCATACAAGCAGGCAGAAGACACACCGCAAGGTCAATATGGAGCCGACACGCCTGTCACAACTATTGGTACAGAAGTCGCAGATGGGGGAGCGGAGGGGTTACTAACGCAGGATGTCAATACCTCGGGTCTGTCTCTGTCCGCCTACCAGGCAAAGTACACCTCGGAGGACAATGCATCCTTCAATACCTTGCTAGACAAGCAAAATGACAAGAGAAGGCAGAAACATGCACACCTCTGGACAGCCGACCAAAGAATGCCCTCCCAACGTCTTATCGCCCATCGAGCGCAACAACAAGCACTGCTGAAGGACAAGGCAGACTACGAATCAACCAACGGCAAAGAGCTCGTACCGGTGAGCACTGGCTCGACCGATATCAGGTCAGCCAAGCCCGCATCGTGGAAAATCACGAACCCGGCCAATACTCTCATGTTCACACCTTCTACATCGATCGACGAGCAAGGACTTCTCACAATCCAGGACCAGAAAGAAGTCTTATCAAAGGCAGGGCCCAAGCAAATAATTCATGAGAACACACGTTTCCCACCCTCTGGTCCGAGGTGGGAAGCAGATGATGAAGATGATGCAACGAGTATCCACACTTCTTTCATTGCACGGCGGAATGCAAGAGGCGACGCTGCTACAGACCTGGGCACGATCACAGGTGCTGAAACGCCACGTGTGAACGGCTACTCATTCGTCGACGAGGATGAAGAACCACCCGTCCCCACCCTCAAGCAAGAGCCGACTTACCGTGATTTGTTGGCTGGCCAGGCTGGCGATGGCCTTCCCAATCCTTTTAGACTAAAAGACACCCGATCGAGAGAAGACCTACACCACAGGCTTGTCGAGCGAGATGCTGAGAAAAAACGGGCCAAACAGAAAGAGACAATGAAGGGTGGCAAAGAGGTTGGGAACATGACTCCAGCGGCTAGGAGAATGATGGAAAGACTAGCTGGACGAACTCCCACGGCGGGTAGTAGCGGTATGAAGGAGCAGAGGAGAGAAGATTGGACACCTGTAGCGACGCCGAGGCGACACAGAGCTGCTGTATAAGAGGTAAAAGCACGGGATGCGCTAAAAGGTATACTTACTGGCTCAAAGCACGGTCCTTGAGCGGTAAGATCGACTATACTCTTCATGTCTAATGCAGACAATAGAAGAGAGGCCAGGTGACCATGGAGCAGTGCGAATCCGGCACAGACCATATTTCCTACCTCCCTAATGATTCGACCTCACTTTCTTCTTCACAATAGACCGCTCGCTGTTGGTTTTTTTGGGGGAGATATGAGTGCTTTGGTGCACAATACTTACGCTATGCTTTTTTTGTTGGCATTGACAGACTACTGAGAGCAAAGATTTGAAGATACAACTTGACTATTACAGAACTCATGTTCAGCGAGCTTGTTCTGTTCGACGCTGCCGGTCTGTTCTTTATCCGCCTTCAGCACAGCCGATAAAGGAGACTCGATCGGATAGCAGACGCACAAGCATGTCTGACGCAGGTCAAGGTCTCCAAGAATAGCCAGTGGAATATGGGTCGCAGATGGGCTAAGACTTCGTTCCTTTGGTTTGCCTCGTGAACTAAATTGAGCAGAAGCCAACGGACCCTGTTATCCACTTCCCTGGCAAACACAAGATGAGTTGCTCAAATGCTGATAAAGCCTGCTCATTCCAGGTTCCGAACTCTAGGGTTGCAGCAACATGCCAAACTAGTTCACCACCCAATTGGTTACAGACTGCTACAACAACCTCTAAATGCAGGGCTACACGTGTTGAGCCAACAGGTCCAACAAAGGGCACACCACCATTTGTGCAGGCTGGACCACAATAGCTTTACTTGGCTCCTTTGTCTCACGCTCTGCACCATCCCCAAAACAGATCATCGACACTGCGACCTTGCCAAGGCCGGCGACCGATATCGAGATCGATCGATGCAAGACAGGTCTGCCATCTCAGCAAGGATAACAGCATCTCCATCGTAACGGATCTGCTACCTGAATGGGCGTCTTATCGGATCGACCGCAATGGCACACGGCTCCCGAAAACAGCCCCCCCACCTCAAGGAACCTACAAGGCCAGTGACGGTATCGGCAAGACAGATTATTCTGACCCTCGAGACTTCTACGCGCCGACGCCTGTTGAGCAGCAGCTGGTATGGCAGGCCTTGAAGCCTACCAGGGAGTCTTACCATGTGCTCACCACTACTATTCTGAGGATTGAGGAAATGCGATGCTTGTCTTTTGGCTATAATGCTAGCTGGGACGAGATCAGGAGAAAGTTTGTCAACTGGTGCTTCCTGGAGCATGGCCCCGACAGTCTTGATATGTCAGATCATGATGCAGAAGGTCGAGTTGTCCAGGTCTGGGGCCCAAGCGTCATCCCGGGGTATTCTCAAATCAGCACAGACACTCGACGCGAACCAACCCAGAATGACAGAGTCCTCGGCGGCAAACATTCAATATATCTATTTAGAAACGGTCAACTGGCGATCGATTCTCACCAGCACCTCCCCAAGCTTCACAGATGGTACGGACTGATCGAAGACTTCTACTTTTCTCCATCATGGAAGCCTCGAGTTAAAGACAGTACCGGTGTCTACATGCAGAATCCAGACGCTTTCGCTTGCAGACGTTGTCGATTGAGCCGGGTTTTGTGCTATGGACATCGAGAGCACCCTAATCGAACATGTGGACCTTGCCAGATGCTCAAGGTGAAGTGCAGCAAGGAGGACGGTTATGGTGACGAAGAAGTCAGAGTTGGCAACGCCGTGGTACCAGATCCTACTCGCAACCCCATTACTTTGCCACAGTCAGATATGATGATGGTCGGTGACCCCAGGAGGCTGTCTGCATCACCTAGTGGCTATTGGAAATACCCGACTGGTGGTCTGTTTGGAGTCTTTGTCGAGCCAAAGTCATCAACGATGCGATCCAAATAGAGGATAGCGAAGAGGCGTGGTAGATAGTGTAGAGATGCTCACACCGTTACGAGCTGTACTCGCGGCTCTTCTTGCCCATTGCTTCACAGACGATACCATACAACGTCGAGCATGAAACAAATAATTACCTACATGGATTCGGAGAAATGGTGTGTTGATAATGACGTAATCTGCTGTAGAGAGCATCAGATCAGATCCGAGTAATTGAAAGGACGAATTCATTTGTGCTATTCACTAAGTTACACATACGGTCTATCTCATGCTTATTGCTTCTCGTCGCGCCAAAGCTCTCGGTAGCCAAATTCCCAAGATGGCCAATAAAATGTCCAAGTACTCACCCGCGGACGCAAAAGTCCTAAGCGTCGAAACCATGGTAAGGCACTGTCATCGGCGTTTCGAGACGGGTGACTGATGACTGAAGTATCCTTAGCCGCCGAACGAATCGAAGTGGATTCAGTTGAAGAAGATCAAATGGCAGGACCCTTCAGGCAAAGAGAGGATATGGGAGACGGCAGAAAGAATGGTTGGCATCTAGATCCGGCAGAGAAAGCAGGCGCTGATACAGGACTAGACCAGGCCCAAAAACGACACACTTGACGCCGTTGGGGTCGTCGCCATCCTCAACGACCCAAAGTCTTCCACCGGCCCCTCCCTGCTCTTGCAAAAGCAGTTTCGTCCGCCTGTCGACAAAATCACCATCGAAGTCCCTTCAGGACTCGTAGACGAAGGAGAGGACCCAGGCACCTCAGCACTCCGGGAGCTGAAGGAAGAGACCGGCTACGTAGCGACTCTACCAAAAGACGCCAAAGCAGCAGAAGGCTTCGTCATGTTCAATGACCCGGGCTTCTGCAACACCAACACAAAGATGATCTTCGTCGAGGTGGATATGAACGATCCACGCAATCAGAACCCGGAACCAGAGCTGGAAGAGAATGAGTACATTGAGACTTTTACAATTCCGCTGGATGATATGTGGAATGAGCTCGAGAAACTGGAACAGCAGGGTTTTGCGATTGATGCTCGTGTTGGTACACTTGCGCAAGGGATGGAGATCGCTAAAAAGTGGAAGAGGGTGTTGGGAAAGCAGGCATGATTGATAACGCCTAATGACTGCAGATCAGAATTGGCACGTGTAGGGTGAAAGAGCTCGATGTGTGTATAGATGCCCGGCAGGTAACATAGCGTGGATCAAACATGTATTGAAATTGTTGCCGTACAGCACTGCAGATCACTATTCCAGGCGTGCCGGTAACGTGACTGGTGCCACGGCGAAAGTCCGCCAAAAGGTGCCTGAGTACCTACCCGCCACGTTGCTGTCGTGGGGCGTAGATGGTACCTGAAACGCTAAGCTTTTAGTGCAGTTCGAGCGCTCTGCCCTACGCGTCTCGGTGACGCACGCTTATGCAGACCACTTTGGCGATCTGTCTTGAAGTTAAACAATAACACCTTAACTTGAAGATCGCTGATTTGAGTGCAACACTCCCATTCGAGTCCTTACATTGACACTGCCTTCAACCACTGCTCGTGTCCTCTTAGCTGAGTGAGACGACCTGTGTGACCGCTCTCAACGAACTCAGCACCCCTCCTCAAACAGCAGGACTGGATTCAAGATGGGGGTCGATTGGGGAAAGCCGAAAGCGCTGGGAGGCTATTTCACTGCAATGATCGACAACGGTGACAAAGAATGGCATTGGTCCCTCATACCTTTCATACTCATCTGGCTTATATTCGTGGGCCTGCTCGCAGTATGCACCCTTCCTCCTCGACCCATGGGTGCCCGCTAACAGGCTCAGCTATGGCTCTTCACCGTGTTTGTAGTGCCATATCCAAGAAAGCCGTTCCCTTCCGAAAAGAAGTACAGGACGCTGGATAAAGACGGCCAACTCACATCGCCCAAAGACCTACCATGTTGGATGGACGCAGCCAAGAAGAAGTGGCTAGAAGCAAAAGAGAAGAACCAGGAATTCAACGTGAATAAGTACGTTGAACGAGCTGAGGTCTTCATGACTTTGGTGGTACCAGCCTACAATGAGGAGAAGCGCTTGATCGGTATGCTGGAAGAGTCGGTCAATCTCCTTGAAAGACACTACAGCAATGTACCCGTGCCCGCCTCACTCAAGAATCAGCAAGCGAATGGCAGCACGGCCCGCAAGCGCAAGTCCCAACTTCCAGATATCTACGAGCCCATTCCAGACACCATCTACGGGGACTTCACACCAAAAGGCTGGGAAATCCTCATTGTTGACGACGGCTCCTCAGACAAAACGGTTGAGATAGCGGAGCATTTCACACGCACGCATATGCTTCCTGCACATCCACGTCCGGCGTCTGGTCCTTGGACGCCCAACCCCAAAACGGCAGTGAACATCCCACCAGACAGCATCCGCCTGATCTCTCTCGAGTCCAACCGCGGCAAGGGTGGCGCTGTAACGCACGGTATGCGTCACGCTAGGGGTGCCTACATTCTCTTCGCAGACGCAGACGGAGCCTCGAACATTACAGATCTCCCTAAACTCGTCACCGCAGCAGAGGATGCCGCAGACAGCGAGTCCCGCGCTGTAGCCGTAGGAAGCAGAGCGCACATGGTCAACTCCGCCGCCGTGGTGCAGCGCTCGAAGTTGCGGAACTTTCTGATGCACGGGTTTCACCTGTTCTTGTGGTTCATGACTCCACCCGCGACGGCGCAGATAAAAGACACGCAATGTGGGTTCAAGTTGTTCTCACGCGCGACCCTGCCCTATATTGTGCCACATATGCATATGGAGGGGTGGATCTTCGATGTTGAGATGTTGATGTTGGCTGAGTTCAATAGAATACCCGTGGTTGAAGTGCCGATTGGGTGGAAGGAGGTTGCGGGCTCGAAACTCGACGTGGTCAAAGACAGCATTGGGATGGCTTGGAATTTGTTCTTGTTGAGGTTTTGTTATGGGTTGGGACTGTATTCGTGAGTGTTTGCAGGTAGAGTCATGGCAGTGAATCACCGCAGGACGTACCTGCTTGGAACTATCTGTGCAAAAATGCTTCAAACGGTGGCCACGCTCGCCATTCGTGAGTGTGACCCGTGGCAATAACGAAGCGTCCTCATCCCACATCAAGTCAGCGCAGCGAACCAGAAGGGGCTCTCAATATCTGCCTCACATCAGCAGCAATGTCTCACTTCACAGACCTCCACCAGAGTTGATGACAATGATTCTTCAATACATTGCCAATGGCATTCCAGGTTACTGGGACACCCTCAATGACATCAACTGTCTCCTCAGAGCATCCAAGGACGGCTTGCGAGCCGCAAAGACTGTCTACATGAGATTACAACCTGACAAAGACAATCTTGACGACTTTGTGGAACGCTCGAAGAGTTGGCAGTGGAAAGTTGCAGCCACATTCATGACGCTCGATGCGGAGCTCAAGAGAGAGAAAGCCAGAACGACCGACAGGCGAACACCCGAACTTGCAGACCCCGATGATAAGGTTCATTCATGGTGGAAGGGTGATGCCACCAAGATACGCAGAGTGTTCTCTGGCACCGTTGGAGGAGCGCGATGAGGGTGTCGATACTGGGACTGTAAAGAGGACAGGCTGATCCCGTTCGAGGCAAGAACAGTGACACGACTAGCCCTAGTGACGGGCACTATGGCTTCATCCTCACTTCTGTCACAGCCTCTACAGCCCTGAGCTCTGAACTCCAGGTGAGCCAGTATCGCCAACGCCCGTCGAACGGATGGACTGCTTTGATGAATGTTGGTGAAAAGAGAAAAGAATAGATAATGAGTCCTGTTGGCTTTTACTGCAGGAGAGGATTCCTCCCGATTCGTCTATCGAATTACTTCTTTGGAACACCATTTCTTCCTCGTGGTCAGACTTCTTTCTTGCAAGCAATTCTTACCGGAGAAGTGCACAAGCCATCTCTAGAACTCCAACGTCGACGTCTGCCACAATCATGGAGCCTGATACAGACCTAAAGTATGTGCATGCGACATCCATGTGTTCTTGGCGTACGACTGACAGCTCAAAGCTACTTTGACGGCGACGTGATGAGAGTCACGATCGAATCCGAAAACGCCATTCACGACCATTATGTCCACAAAGCCCTGCTCCAGGTGAAATCACCGTACTTCGCTGCCCTACCGAATTTCAAAGAGGGTGAAAACAACCATGTGGTTCTGAAGGAGATGGACAGCCGAGCATTCAAGCATATAGTCCACTGGCTCTACACGGATCGCTTCAGCCCGAGCTTTCAGGACTCAAAGTTCACGATTATCAGAGCGTATGCTGCTGCCGATCACCTGATGATTCCGAAGTGCAAAAACATGGTGCTGGACAGCCTGAGAGTTAAGTACACCACAATACGAGCAGACGTTTGTGATCTTGCTGAAGTGAAGAAGCTCGGCTATGGCGCGTCATCTACCATTGCAACCTGTGTTACCGATCAGATAGTGTACGAAGCAACCACCGAGATGGACTGGCGCATGGAGAATTTGGCCCCTGCTTTCTTTGAAGATGGTGGAGACCATGCTTCGGAGCTCGTGAAGAAGCTGGTGACGACATCGAGACGGTACTCGCTCAAAGAAAACGGCAAGAGCTTATTGAAGAAGCAAGGGTACTCGGATCCCGCTTTGGCGAAAGGCTGCGTCTACCACGACCACGCCGAGGGCGAGAACTGCCATCTACAAGGAGCACAGGTCACAACTGCATGATGGGTGTGGACAATCTGCTGTATGTTGTGCGCGTACGCAAAGCACCATCCAAGGCACATTTGCAGCGGTGCTGGGGCGAACACCGAAAAACACATCCACTGGACGTCGGCGGGGAAGCAAAGAAAGCTCAGCGATGATTTTCTTGCCTTCTTACGCCTCGTTCAAGGGGGAAAGGGTGGCAGGTTGCTAATTAGTTGCCGCCACGTTATTAGGATCATGCCATGAAGGGACACGACACCAAGCAAGCCGCTGTGGACAATCTAGCAGATGACAGAAACATACATGCATAGTTCAAATGCGCCGCTTTAAGGCGGTCCTAGGAATTACAAAACCGCTTGGCCCGACTGATCTGATTGAAGCGGGCAACTTAGACAAAACTGCTTTGATGACCTCGAAGCGCACCAACAAACCCGTGGGTATCTTATAACCGCTCAATCGTCACGCAAAAACGCCCTTAGCAATTGTTCTCATCAAACAAGACCCAGACCATGCATCATTTCATGACCCTCTAGTTTCCCTACCCATATCCTCAGTAATCCTCAGCGAGCTCCCCGTACTTCACGTAATTATAGCTACCTGACACAGACACGCCGTTAGCGGCCGCGCGTTCGTCACCGAACATCCAGGCGTCTTCGTCCGCTTCCTGGACCCGTCTACTCAAGCTCGTCATTATCAAGCCGAGCAGTTGGTCCTTATCGGCCGGTTTTATAGTCGCTCCTACGCCGCCCATCCTGGGCTTCGTCTCGTCTTGCGGCTGTTTAGTTGGGCTAGCTTGACCACGCGGGTTCGCCCGAGACTTGCCTCTCGTTCGTGCTGAGACGCCGCCGCCGCCGTCTGTTGGTGTGTCGAGCGAGAACGAGGAGGAAGACTCGGGGATGTGAGCTGTTTTTGCGCGCGCTTTTTGTTGTCGCTGCATTTCACTGAGGGTGTCTTCGATCTTGGTGTAGTCTGTGTAGTCTGTCCCGTTGGGGCCCGGGTCTATCAGTTCGTGAAGGCGCCCTGGTTGAGACTGTGACTGTGGGTGCATGCCTAGCATGGAGGAGGAGTGGAGGTCGAGATCGTGTTGGCTTGGGTTCGCGTACTCAGACGCTCTCATGCGTCGCCATGCTGTGGAATGATCCTGGGAGGGGTCTTGACTGTCGTCTAGGTCGTCAGGGTCTTCGTCTGAATCCTCGTCGTCGCTACCTTCGCGCATTCGTGCTGGCAGTCGTGGCATGATTGGGATTTGTGGCCGGCCTGTGGTTGGGTCGAGTGCGACTATAGACGTGTTGGGGTTTGCGTATGCCAGTGACTTTGCTGGCGACTGGGACCGGGTGGGTGAGACTCGTGGTTGTGGATCGTAGGCATTCTGGTGGTTGACGTTGGCTGCGTGTTGGCTATGCTGTATTGACGACTGGTATATTTCTGGGTGAGGATGCGAAGACGTCGAAGTCACGGGGTGGAACGGGTCTGGCATACGGTCGGTTGGGGCGACTGGGAGGGCTCCAGCTGGCCGTCGTGAGAGATGCGACCCAAAAAGGTTCCGTCGCAAGGAGGGTGGGACATCGGGGTTGTCTGTGTTGGCAGGCCTGGAAAGTGCGAACGTCGGTGACGCAGCAGGGTCCTGCAGTCCGATGTTGCCATTCTGGCGCATATCGAGGTCTCGAGGAAATGAAGATGTGGTGAAGGCAGTGACGACCTCAGTTCGTCTCGAAAGATGGAGTCTCCAAACATGGTTCGCACCCGTCTGCAGGTACCGCAGTTACGTGAACACGCCTAACCCCAACACGATTAGGGCCAGAACGCCTTGCAGGTGGGTTATGCTTACCCGCAGACGCTTCGCCGTTACCCGTCTGCGTGTTCTCGTAAGGAGGAATGCACGAGACGACAGTATTAGAGTGGTGCATCGCCACCGAGCAGTTCAGATATACAAAAACCGTCGCGGAGTCACCTGAAAGGCCAGCGATGATCTCTAACATGTTGTGTCCCCGTCCTGCTGCGATCTCTGTTCGAGCAGGTACCCCAGACAAGCTTTCGAGCTGGGGCTTGGAAGGATGAGACCTGAAACGGCTATTCCCAACGTGTACAACGGGCTAGACGGTCCAGGCCTCAGCGTTAGACGCTCAAAGGTTTTTATTGTCCAGGTTAAATGATATCTCGAACTCTCCTTCACACCTCCTCGCCTATCAGCAGGGAACCGCTCTACTCGTTCCATTTTCTTTTGGACGACGCATCGCATGCGGTCATGGAATAGATATGATCTAAGATTCGGCGCGCCCAAGCACGGAATTTCCGATTTTGGATACTCGGCACGCTCTTCTACACCTTGATAGCATCCTCCTTGGTGAGCTAACAAGACCATGCCGCTCCGCCCAACTCATCTAGCAGCAGCAGCCATTTTCGCGTGTCTGCTCCTGTGGTACACTCTCAGTTCGGGGAGCAGGCCAGAACCGGTGCCAGTGTCAGCTTCTGTGCAACCTTCAGATGTCAAGCCAGATCCATCAGATGAGCTACCATTCTACAAAATTCCTGCCAATAGCCACTTCAGAGGTCACAATGGCATTATCAATTTCACAAACCCGCAGATCCAGATGGCAAGAGTCCATATCTCAGTCTCGCAATCTGATATACAGTCGTTGCCCCTGATGCAGCCGCTAGACATCAAGCTTCCTGCCTCGACACAAATCACCGTCACCGATGAGCTCACCGACCAGAACGTCAAACAGCCCGAGGTGGCGAGGACGACGGTCGACATTCCACGCTTGCCTCAGACTAGACCGAATGCTTCGGAGCTTATCTTCGGCGTCGCCACTACATATGAGCGGCTCGAAGCTTCTCTCGACACCATCGGGCATTGGCTATCTGATACGAGCTCTAGGCTTATTGGGAACATGCAGCCAACCTTGGATCCGGATGCAGAAGTCCGCCTCCTGACTAAATCGCGAGGCTTGAAACTCGGGCTCGGAGTCGTCAGCTCACGTTACGGCTTCCTGGACCGTTATTTCGCACTGCTAAAGCTACTGCACGAGAACAAAGGACCTAATACAAAGTGGTATGTCTTCATTGACGACGACACATTTTTCTTAGACATGTCGACAGTGCTTGCCACACTCGCCAAGTACGACCCTGCAGAGCCATGGTACATTGGCGCCCTGACCGAAGACTTCCAGCAGATGGCTACCTGGGGCTATATGGCCTATGGTGGTGGCGGCATCTTTTTGTCTGCTGCGCTAGTAGAACAACTCGCACCTCACTGGGACCAGTGCTTTGCTAAAAGGGACACTGGCGACAAGATGCTGGCTCGATGTATCTACCAGTACACAACGACGAAATTTACGTGGGAGCCAAATCTACACCAGGTCGATTTACACGGTGATCAAAGTGGGTTCTACGAGGCTCTCAGACCACAACCCGTGAGCTTGCACCACTGGAAGTCAGACGCATTCAGGTCTTCAATAGACATGTACAACCTTTCAAAGGTAGCTTCTGTGTGTGGCAACTCGTGCTTGCTGCAAAAATTCAAATTCAAGAACAACTGGGTGTTGACAAATGGCTTCAGCCTAGTCAAGTACAGCGGTAAAGACTTGAAGTACAGGGAACTCGAGACCGATGTCAGCATGGAATTAACGTGGGATTTCCGCTATGGAGGGGCAAGCAGCGCTCATTTTGAACATAGCCTTGGACCTATCAGGAGACCCGATGCGGCCGGGAAGATCAGTTTTCGTTTGGAAAGCGCCATCGCCGAGTCAGACGGCCGAGTCAGACAGCTTTATGTGAAAAGGCACAAGACAGACCCGGAGGTTGAACCTTATGGTGCAGTAGAAGCTGTAGTTGAGATCGAGTGGAGTTCAGTCTGAATGGAATTCAACACCACCGCACAAGCCATACCTCCACGAGGCGAAGATACCATGCATGAAACCAGGCAAACGGTGGTACGATGGCAGTTGATCTGTCATGTCCTCGAGACCATGCTTCGCCCTTGGCTTTTTTTCCTCCATGCTCGCGCCATCGCTCTGCAGAATACTTCATGCCATAACAGTGTCACTATTAAAGGAGGTATTAGGTTTCAGGAACGTCACCTGAGCGTGTCGGTAGATCACACCTGAGGCAGCCGTTCGAAGTTGCTGGTGGGAATCAAGCTGTCTCGGCGTCTCGATCCTCGCCAACAACAACTGCAAGCAGTTATGCAGTACTGAGGAACGTGCATCTCAAGCGTCGCATATGTTATCGTAGATTCGTTGTGTCAGCGGTGATGCTTGGTGAACTCCTTACTCGCACGGTCAGATCTACCTACGGAGCACTTTTGGTCGCGTCGCGCAACATGCGGGGATCCGACGCGTCTCCTCTTCCTCCTCTTGCTCCCCATCTCTCCCGACACGATCAGACGTTCTCGACTCTTTCGGCTTGTACCAATGGCAATGAGTTTGAAGCTGTGCACGCCAATAAAGATGTTTCTCCAGCTGTCCGGCGCGGTACCGCAGTGCTATGAGCCGCTTGCAGGAACAAGCTGATCAGCACGATGAAGCTTACTCCTCACCTTAAGTGGCTTCCAGGGAACAAGATGTAGATCTACTCTAAGTGCATGGTACGGCTGTTGGTGCACCTTCGTCTGTTACCTGAATGTCAGCCATATCTATACTCTGACTCGCATACTTGACGCCTCCAGCACCATTGAGATATAACAGACTGCCAGTGTATTCTACCACTGCTGACCACGTAAGGGCTGCCCACCGTTACCACCATGGCGAAAATCAAGACGTCTGCTATCGAGGATCTCAAGTCTCAGATCGACGATGTCACCTCGAAGCCCGAAGAGAATGCTGCCGGCATAGTCTACGTCGCAGTTAACAAGCAAGGAGAAGTAATCTTCGAGCATGCTTCAGGAAAAGCCGGACTGGGTCTCGACGAGGACATGACGATGGATCACACATTCTGGATCGCTAGCTGCACCAAGATGATTACAGGCATTGCTTGTATGCAGCTTGTAGAGCAGGGGAAACTATCACTAGACGACTCCGACCTCGTCGAAAAATTGGCCCCAGTCAGTATATATACGTAGACGCAGAATGCGCATGCTTTCAACAGCGGCTGACAACGACAATTGCAGGAACTTAAAGAGGTCCAAGTCTTCGACGGCAAGCAATTACACAAAAAGGATAGACCGATCACGCTGCGAATGTTGCTGTCTCATACAGGTGCATCGAACCCCCTGTCGCAACGCTAAACAGTACTGACCTGGACCCAGCCGGCTTTGCATATTCTTTCTTCGACCAGCGTATTCAAGACTACTACGGCGCAGCTGGCATCAATGAGTTCTCTGGCTTGCCATATGACTACCTCTCGCAGCCCCTGGTGAATCAGCCAGGAACAGTATGGGAATATGGTAAGCCTCTTGTCCAAGAAGCCCGTCAACTTTTGACCGGACAACGAGCGTCAACCAGAGCACCGACATCGAGCCGTACTGTACACTGCGGTCGATCGTCTATGAGCTCTCCACCGTCCCTCCTCCACCACTAATTGTACCCTTACAGTCTTACTAAAGTGCACGTTTAGGCATCAACATCGACTGGGCTGGCATCCTCGTCGAACGAGTCTCAGGCTTGAAGCTCAACGAGTACTTCCTCGAGCACATCCTCAAGCCAATGAACATCACACATATCAACATGTTCCCCACAGACGACATGAAGTCCAAGCTAGCATGGATGCACAGCAGAGACTTGCACACAGGCAAGCTCAAGCGGTCCATCGACGGACACCTGAACCGAGCGGCCCTAGTCGCGAAGACGCAAGCCGAGAAAGACGCGGTCTTCCAACAAGGCGGCGCAGGCTGCTTCGCAAGACCAAACCAGTACGCGCAGGTCATCAGCATGCTCCTAAACGACGGCGTCCACGCACCCACAGGGAACAGAATCTTGAAAAAGGAGACGGTCGACGCCATGTTCACGAATCAGATTCCCGACTGTAACCTTTCCCCTCCCCTTCCCCTATCTCCGCCCCGCTGAAAACGTGCCCACACTAACGCCTTGCAGTCCCCAACTTCGGCAGAACAGCCATCACGGCCCCGAAGCCAGAGTACACCAACTCGCTGCCAGAACTGTATCCAGAGCCGCACGACATCCCGCAAGGCTGGGGGCTGACATTCTTCCTGCACCTCAAGCCATCTGCGATCCACAGCGAGGGCACGGGCTGGTGGGCCGGGCTGCCCAACCTGTTCTGGTGGGCGGATCGGCAAAAGGGCGTGGGCGGGATGATTGCAAGCCAGATCCTGCCGTTCGGCGACCCCAAGATCTTGGGCCTCTGGGCGCAGGTTGAGGGAGGAATCTATCAGAATCTGGAATGACTGAGTCAACCCAAGCGGAAGAAACTCCGAGCGTTGATGTAGTGTTTGCGCGTGGAAGGCCGTCACCGTAGCATAGGTCTAGCGAGCGCAGCGATCAGGTTCGCTGCAGAATCATGACTTACACAATGACCTGAATACCCTCTGTCATGGTTCGTGGCGTCATCGCCTAACGCGCTTCGATATCCAGCCCGAGCAGCAGCATCTTGAGATCTTGCGATTGCACCCGAGACATGCACTGCACCGCACTGCACTGTATCCGATGGACGCAGTCAATTCAACTCGTCTTGCTCCACGCGCATGCTACTGATACCCTGTTCCATTCATCTGCCACGCCATTGGCCCGCTGACCTTACGGGCTGACACGAAGTGCGGTTGGCTGAAGCGCGCTTGTGAGGAATCAAATTGCGCAGCGATCTTTCTCTATGATATCACTTCTCCTCGACAGGAGGTGCAGACAACACGGGATATGTACAAATGAGTACCAATACTGTGAGACTAGGGGCGGTAGGCTGGAGCATGATTGATACGTGCTCGAAAGACGAATGACTGGGGGAGGGCATGACCCCGTCAAGGATACCTTCAGAAGAGCCGCGCAGAAGTGGACTGGTTTGCGTTTGCATTGCGTGCGATAGTCAAAAGTGATCATGGTGGTTCAACTCAATACGTCTTCGCACTTCGTCTCGAAGCCTGATGCTATCATGGTATCTCCTTCTTCTCGGTCTCGACAATGCATATTTCAACGGCACCTGCTTGCGCCCCTTGCGTGACTACGCCTTTCGAGGCGTAGGCGCCGTGTTCCATCTTCTGAACCGGCTGAGACTCTATCGACGGCTTGTCTTCGAAGGCACCTGGTGTCTCTTCTATGCTTCGTCCTCCTGCCCACCACACCAACCCTTCTTATGTAGACCACGAACAAGTATGACCACATAGCTAGACAGCATGAGCCAAATACTCAAGCCACCGCTCGCTAACCATCCACCGTACATCTCAGCTGCTTGTGCTAATGCTGGGATGCACGCAACCTCAGACTGATTCGTATGGAAGTCCTAAGCCATGGCTGCAAGCACCAGATGGATGTGATCTAGAATTGCAGGGAAGATGCCATATCGTGAAGACAGGTGGGTTGGAAGGCTACCACCGGCACCATGATGGTTCTAGGAGATCGCTGAGCCTCATGACAGATGCTAGCTCTCAGAAGGAAGAAAGAGATGGGATGGCTAGTGAGACTCCGAGCTTGAGCCATGCTGGGGAGTCTCGAAGCTATATACGCTGCACAGCGAGAATTTCTTATCCAAGTCCACATGAATAGGTGGTGTAGAAAGAGATCCTTATGCTATGCAACGGCCGTGCGGTGACAGCTGATCTCCGACAAATCCCAGAGGTTGTGTCAAGATTGTCGTCACTTCGGCCGAAATGTTACAGCTCTTCGTGCAGCTTTCCAGCCGGTGGCAGATCCTCCATGCTCATGATGATGACGACGAGACTGGTCCACCCAGTGAAGTGCTGCGTCCTCTGACCGAGACCGGTGTTCGGGTTGTACTGCTCCCAAGCAAATCCATTATCTTTCCACTGTTTAACAACGTTGTTGACCAGGTTCTTTCTTAGATCTGAGTAAATTTTGCGGGCCTGCTCACGCGTTTTCGATGGAGCCGCAGTCGCAGACGCTGTGTCGGTCGCGAGGGTGTGGAGAGACTTCACGATCAGGTAATTGATGTTCATCCAGATTGGAGATCGCCAATAATTCTCATCAGTGCCGTAGAACTCATCTTGCTGGGACAAGCTGCGAATGCCATATGATGACCAGAGCTGTTCTGGATCAGCAATCAAGTCGAGGGTGGCAGGTATGCTCTTGTGGTTGTGGGGAAGCAAGTCAAGCATGAATGGGAAGAGCGAAAGATACCCCTTGTGGCAGACAAGTTGGTGCTCTTCATAGTCGTCGATGGTGGCGTCGCAATAGACATTATGCTTGTCTGACCAGTGAAGGTCGTCCAAGTTGCGGGTAATGGCGGTCAGATGCTTGGTGTAGGTCTCTACGTCGTCCTTGGCATCGAGAAGGTTGGAGATTGTGATCAGAGAACGAGACATAAGACCGATCCAAGAGATGAGGTCGAGATGCAGCTCGCCTGGATGTGGTGGTTGGGCTCGTGGATAGTCGTCAAGACCCGAGGGCAGGATATGCCTTGGAGTTCGCCCTCGCCACCTATAGCCCTCTTTGGTGGAAAATGCTTCACGATCGTAGGCTTTGATATCGCCTGCTTGAGTTCGACGATACCATTGGTAGTGCTTCTGGAGAAGAGGGTAAAGGTTGATGAGCCGTGACTTGATGTTGGCTTTCTCCGAGGATGAGAGGTCGTTGGATTCGAGCTTGGTAACAAGTGCTTCGACCGCGAGGAAGAGTGTGGTCGGGTTAGCATAGTGAGGGTACTGCACCTGAAACTCGGCAGGCACTTTGCTTCGTGCTTCGGGGCCAAGTATTTGCTCTCTTGCAATCCAGCCATCACTGTCCATAAGATCGAACCATGACTCGACGATGGTCAGAGCGAGATCTGCGTCCCATTCGACGATGGGTAGGAGGTGGAAGCCTTCATCCCACAAAAAGCCTCGAGGGAAGAATGGCCGCGATGGCACGCTAGTAAAGAGCCCGCTGGCTGGTTCAGTGGTGGGTTGGTTCCTTGCTCTTACTTCAGCAGCTGCCTCCCAGAAACCTTCGTCTTCTTCATCGTACTCAGGGGCGTATGACCGGTCGACCAGGGAATCACCGTAGAAGTAGCCAATGCCTCCAGCGAGATTGGAGAGCATCGACTCTGCACAAGCTTGATGGTCTTTGTCGTCAAATGGTTTGGCAGGTTTGAAGACCTTTGGAAAGCGGGACTTGAAACTTTCGGATGTGGCAGAAATAGCCTTGTCCAGTGCATCGGCAGAAACATCGGGACCTGAAGCAGACTTGAACAGAATGTCGAACTGGAAATTACCAACAAAGACTTTCTGTATCATGTGCACATTTCCCGGCATGATGTTGTTGTTAATGGTGAAAGCTTGCCAAGGAGGAGCCATGTTGTCTTTAGTATAGTCTTTCATCAGCTTGTCAACGGTCTGCTTGAAAGCGGAGAAAGCGATCTCCCTGCCTCGCCATACCTGGTCTACAGGAGCCATAAAACTTTGGGTGAGGGTGACGTCTAGATGCTTCTCGTCCCAGGAAGGATGTAATCTGTACGGCAGCTTGTTGTTGGGCCCGTCTACGATCTCGATGTCGAAATCACCCAGCTCGCCAGTGTTGCCATGTATTGTCACCGGACCAGCAATGCCCTGCTCTTGTGGCTCATGTGCGAAGCCCAGCTCCCCTATTCCTTCCATACCAGCATAGAAGAGAAGGGTAGTGACGTGGTTGGGCGGCGCATCGGCACGAAGGGCGCCATTGATCCTTGCGGCCCAGCTGCCGCCGTTGCTTCCACCTGGAATCTTGACGAAATCCACGGTCAAGTCGATCTTGTTGCCCGCGTCGTGAATCACTTGACGGCCGCCCTTGCGCGTGTCGTATTCCTCCCAGCCATAGCCAGCCATGCCAGCATGTTGTTCGCAAGTATGCCTAAAGTCTAGACATGTCAGTTTTCAGTTCCACTGCAGGCCTTGCTGGGAGGACACACTCTCTTGGGCATTCTTGAAGTCATCTGCATTCGTCCACATCAGACCTGTTAACAAGCTCTTAGGTACGCGTGGCCGTACACCAAAATACAGGTTGGGCCGGTAGGGACCCCATAGCAGCGAGTCGTTCGAAGGCGCGCCGCCCAGAGGTTGCTGAGCATCTTGTGCTGAAACAAGAGCAAAACTCTGCAGGAGAGGAAGCACCAAAGCTTTCAACTGCATCGCGACTGCTTGAGATTGTGATGGTAGGTACGACTACGAAGGGCTGCGAAATTGTGTTCAAGCTATCGACGTCGTCATGCCTGCGCCGGAGCATGTGCGCCTCGCTTAACCTTTGGGTCAGGCTTATGCAGGCACCCGCTAAACCAGCCATTGCTTACTTAAGCCATTCTACGAAAGGGGTTCTACAAGCACCTGATTTCTCGATTGTAAGGACGTTGATACACCACCGGCACCAGCTTGGAACATCACCCATCTGCCAATGCATCACCCCGTGTCCAAACTGGCACAACAAGCAAGAAGTAATCTAACCCGTCACATCCTGTAAAGGTCGACTGCATGGATAATGAATGTAGCGTGCCTCCCCTTGATATGTTCCGAACTTTATCGGTGTGGGTTGCATTGCCTCATCTTTTCGCATCCCAGCATCGAGACTGAGGTGTACTGCCAACATAAAAGTAATGGACTAAAGACCCCTCGTAGACGGCCAGGGACGGATCTCACTAGAATATAGAAATCTTGTCTTAACGCAGAACCTCTTGAAAGAAAACTCTAGACTTGTGACTTCGCGCTCAGACACTGCTACTACCCAGTGCCTTGCGACAGGAAGCACTGAAAATCGATGATGAACATAGTCTCCCTTATAGGGACGTTTCGATAGTATCGAATAATTATTCTCTATGCTGGCTTCTATACATAACACACCGATGTCACCCCTTCAATCTGAAGTCAAATGCTCAAACAGTCTCCTTGGCGACCTCTCTCTCGCCAGAACTGTTATCTGGAAGAACATAAGAACCCGTGTCGTGGCCCGCAGTTTCCGGATCGTAATTCGCGGTACCAGGAACTTCTCCAGCAAGCTCCTCGAGAGTCTTCCGCTTAGTCTCAGGGATGAGCAGTGACGTGAAGATACCGCAGAACATGAACAACGCAAAGATTTCTGGAAACAGTTAGCAAAACGTCCAACGCAGTCAGGAAGAGTGATACGTACGCATAACGTGGTTCAACCATGGAGATGGATTGGCCGTTGTTGGGTGTCCCTTTACCCGTAGAGGGCCGAACACAGTCTGGGCGACAATCGCACCGATCTTGCCTGATGCAGCAGAGAGACCGTGGGAGGTCGACCGGTATCTCGTTGGGAAACATTCTCCAGGAACAATGAATGTTGTGGCGTTCGGGCCGAAATTGAAGAAGAATTGGCACAGCACGTACAGTCCGAGGAGTGCGCCGTGACTGAGGTGATTGTAGGCGAAACCGATGACGATAAAAAGTATGGTGAGTATCGTGAAGCCCATGAGCTGAATAGGCTTCCGTCCGATGGTGTCAACGGTGGCACTGCAGGAATGTCAGCAAACATCACGAATAGAGAGTCAATTAACATACACAGTGACCCAGTATCCCGGGATCGCACCAGCGCAGACGATGATCAGATTGCCGACAGCAGCGTTGAAGAAGACCTCATACATGGTGGACCCACCTGTGTAGCCAATGGCTTGGAGAATGATGGTGTTGTTGAGACCAAGACCGTAGAAAGCAACGTCAAGGAAGAACCAAGACCCGGCTGTACCGAGGAGGATCTTTCCATATTTCCATTGACCGTAGTGACGGCCGAAGTCTGCCCAAGAAGCTTTAGGAGGATCAAGTCTCACACGTGAGTCCTGGAGCACCGCAGCTCGTGAAACTTCGTCTGGTTTGCCTTCAGCCTTACCGGCTTGGTAGGCCTTGACGTCCTCGACGGCTTTCTCGGCATCGCGCGCGACATCGAAAGTGTATCGGGGGGTCTCCGGAATAGTGAGACGGAAGTAAAGCGCGATGCAGCCTGGAACTGCGCCGAATCCAATAATGATACGCCACATCTTGTCGACAGCAAGCCCGCAGACACCTGAACATGTCGCGGCACTCTCTGCAGTTTGTAGTGACTCCTTGAAGCCACTTGCGACGATCAGAGCGATGATGGCCGCTGTGAATTGGCCAATACCCTGCATGGCAAACACTGCACCCATCATGGCACCTCGCCATTTTGTGGTAGCGAACTCGGACGTGATGATGGAGGACAGTGGATAGTCACCACCAATACCGATACCCATCAGCACACGCCAGAAGACAATAGCACCAACAATGGAGATGGCTGGGGAATCGGCAGATAGAGCCTGAGCGAGAGTTGCGAAGATGATCAAGATCAACTCAAGACCGTACATCCGCTTGCGACCGACCACATCAGCAAGCCACCCAAAGCCGACTTGACCAAGGACTGTGCCGCCCGAGGTTGCGACTTTGATTGCCGTATCAGCATTCGGGGGGATCTTGCCCTTGTTGCTATCTTGCCAATAGACGACGCCGAGCATCGAGGTAACCATATTCACGGCGAAGATGTCATAGGCATCTGGATGAGAGTGTTAGAATGAAGGTAAAGGTTTTTGGGAAGTGGAACAGAAAAAAAGGGGGGG